>JAESFG010000144.1_pt1 | contig 221306 bp, 185 predicted proteins | sample 9269371 | NCBI WGS metagenome assembly JAESFG01 (sample SAMN14506227, study PRJNA617093) | algae metagenome | isolation source: Aetokthonos hydrillicola CCALA 1050 (B3-Florida) and co-occurring... | place: USA: South Carolina | collected 2013-01-01 | reverse complement strand
CGTGCCAGGCGCACGGCCAGCTTCACGATCCGCACGATCTCCTGATCGCCCGCTTCCATGATCGCCTGCCCGAACAACCCACGCTCACGCCGCCTTCGCTTCGCCATGCCATACTGTTCGCACCACCTTCACCATCGGTTGCGCGAGGTTCTGGACAGAGCATTTCAGACTGTGTGGTCACCGGCAACGGAGGGGCGACGGGCGGAGGCGGGATCTCGGGTGGGGGCGTGTGCATGATTCGCCGCTGCATCGTGGCCGAGAACGCGGGTGCAGCCTCCAGCGGGAACGGGCGGGGCATCGCGGTGGGCACGGACTCAACCATCAGCGACTGCCGCCTGACCTCGAACGGCTCGACGTCCGCGGTCGACACGGGCGGCATCGGAGCGGGGATCGGCTCGAGCGTGTTCCGCTGTCAGCTGTACTTCAACAGCAACGCGGGCATCCGTGTCGAGGGTGAGGGCACGGTGAGCGGGAACACCGTAGTCACGACATCCGGGGCGTCCGCTCCCGGCATCCTCGTGACGGGGCCGCGCATGATCATTGAGAGCAACCACCTCATCACCAACCCCGTCGGATTGCGCGTGACTACGACCAACTGCGTCGTCATGCGCAACGTGGCCCGCGGCAACGGCACGAACTATTCCATCAACCCCGGGAACGACGTGGGGCCGATCTCGACGGCCGCGGCGCTGCTGGCGCCCAACGGGAACATCGAAGGTCCTTGAAGAGGTCCCCCGGGGGCAGAACACGGCCCGCGAGATCGCTCGCCCGGGCATGCCGCCGTCGCTCGCGGCGAAGCGCCGCCTCAGCCGGCGCCCAGCCCCTGTCCGCTTTGGACGGACGCTCGCACCCTCGGCCTGAACCCGCCCGCCCGGTCTCGCGGCACTCGCGGCCGCGCGGCACCGTGGCCGTTGGAGGACGTGATCCATGCCGGTTCGTTCACCGCTTGTCCTTGCGTCGGCCGTCGGTGCGCTCGCCTGTTCGTCCACCCTCGCCGGCCCGCTCGACCCGCCGGCCGGTCCGATCGCGCCGACGGCCAAGCCGCTGGCGGAGCTCGAGCCGCGAGTCGCGATCAGCGAGGCGACCACGCCCGGCGATGGGTCGTGCCAGTTTCGCATCACCCAGCCGGGGTCGTCCTGAGCGGCGGATCGTCCCTGCGCCCGCCTTCTGCGCGCGGGGGGTTGTCGTCGTGCCGCCGCTGTGGTACGGTGCGATGACTTCGAGGAGACGTGGGCGATGTCGATACGTTGCGTTCTCGGACTGTGTCTGGCCGTGGTCGCCGGGGCGCCGGCTGTCGTACTCGCCGGCCCGCTCGACCCGCCGCTCGGGCCGATCACCTCCACCGCGAAGCCGCTCGCCGAGATCGAGCCGCGGACACCGATCGGCCAGGACACCACTCCGGGCGACGCGCAGAACTCGTTCGTGATCACCCAACCGGGCAGCTATTACCTCACGGGCAACATCACCGCAGAGCCCGACAAGAACGGCATCCGTGTGCAGTGCGAGGAAGTCACGATCGACCTGAAGGGCTTTGTGGTGCGGGGCGCCGGCCCCAACGGTCGATTGGGGATCTCGACGGCCCCCGGCCTCGCCCTCAAGAGCGTCAGCGTGATGAACGGGCACATCGTCGGATGGCAGATCGGGATCGGCGGGGTGGGTTCCGTCGTTCGTCTTCAGAACGTGACGTGCAAGGACAACGTCATCGGGGCATCCCTGGTGCGCGGCAGCGTCACGGACTGCGTTTTTGTGGGCAACAGCGGCACCGGCCTTTCGGGCGACGGGATCCTGGCCGAGCGATGCATGGCGCTCGATAACGGCCTGATCGGATTCTCGCTTTCGAACTCGCACGCACGGATGTGCACGGCGTCAGGAAACGCCCAGTTCGGCTTCGCCATCAACACGAACGCCTCGCTCGAAAGCTGCGCCGCCCGCGGGAACGGCACGGGGTTCGTGAACAACGCCGGAAGCGTCTCTATTTCGGGCTGCGTGGCGGAGGATAACGCGGGAGACGGGATCGCCCTGGGCGGCGTCAGCGGCGTGGGCAGCGTCCGCAACTGCCTCGCGCGGTTCAACACGGGCCACGGCATCCGGGTCACGTCGGGCAGCATCATCGAAGGGAACATCCTGCTCAACAACGGCGCCGGCGGCGCCGGCGCCGGCATCCTCGCCACCGGCTCGAACAACCGCATCGAGGGCAACAACTGCGTCGGCGCGGATTTCGGCGTCAAGGTGGACGGCCCTGCCAACGTCATCATCCGCAACTCGTGCTCGGGCAACACCACCGACTGGTCGCTGGTCGCCAGCAACGTGTTCGGGCCCATCATCGACCGGCGCACCCCCTCGAGCCCCGCGGTCAACGGATTCGCCTCCCCCGGTTCGCTGGGGTCCAGCGACGGCAACGCGAACATCTCGTACTAAGTTCGTCGGTGCGTCCCGCGCATCTGGAGGGAAGACTCTCGTGCCGCTGCGCATCCTCGCCGTGTGTGCAGACTTTGTCGCCGGCACGCCGTAGCCCCGATCGTCGCCGCCTCGGTCAACGGCGTCCCGATCGCCGGCAACTCGTTCGCAGGATCGCTCGGCTCGACCGACCCGAACGCCGATTTCACCTCCTGAATCACCCCCGGTCGTCTCCAGGCCGTCCGGCATCCCGCCTTGTCCGGACCTGCCAGCGCGTGCGCGGACCTACCATCGCCCGATGTCCCAGACCATCGTTCCGCCACGCCCCGTCGCCGTCCCGGTCGACGCTCCCGTCCGCTCCACCATGCCCACCACCATGCGCGCCCTCGTCAAGCACCACGCCGGCCCCGAGCTCAAGTTCGTCTCCGACCGGCCCGTCCCCACGCCGGGACCGCGCGACGTGCTCATCCGCGTGAAGAAGGCCGGCATCTGCGGCACCGACCGGCACATCTGGGAGTGGGACGCCTGGGCCGCCGGGCGCATCCCCGTCGGTATCGTCACCGGCCACGAGTTCGTCGGCGTCATCGAGCAGGTCGGCTCCGCCGTCACCAAATACCAGCCGGGCCAGCGCGTCAGCGCCGAGGGCCACATCTCCCCGATGGTCGGCTACAACGCACGCACCGGCAACGCCCACATCGCCCGTGACATGGTCATCCTCGGCGTCGACCGCGACGGCGTGTTCGCCGATTACGTGAGCGTTCCCGAGGACAACGTCTGGCCGGTGCACCCCAGCATCCCCGACAAGGTCGCCGCCGTGCTCGACCCGCTCGGCAACGCCGTGCACACGGTCATGTCGGCGGGCGTCTCTGCCAAGACGGTGCTCGTCACCGGCGTCGGGATCATCGGGCTCATGGCGGTGACCGTCGCCAAGGCCGCCGGCGCCAGCCGCATCTACGCCGTCGACATCGACCCCAAGCGCCTCGCGCTGGCGAAGAAGCTCGGCGCCGTCGAGGCGTACAGCGCCAAGGACGCCGGGTGGGTCGAGGCCATCCGCAAGGAGACCCGCGGCGACGGCCCGGACGTGCTGCTCGAAATGTCCGGCGCGCCCTCCGCGATCGACGCGGGCTTCAGCGCCCTGCGCTTCGGCGGCACCGCCGCGCTGCTGGGCATCCCGTCCCGCCCGTACCCGTTCGACCTGACCAGTCACATCGTCTTCAAGGGCGCCACGGTGCTGGGGATCAACGGCCGCCGCATGTTCGAGACCTGGTATCAGATGGAGGAACTGCTGCTCTCGGGCCGGCTCGAGCTCGACGAGATCATCACCCACGAGATCCCGCTTGAAGATTTCGCGAAGGGCTTCAGGCTCATGCAGACCGGCGAGGGGATCAAGGTTGTGCTGAACGTGAGTTGAGATTCAGTGTCTGCGCCGAACCCCATGGGGCATAGGTAGTTGCCCACATCGACGTCGTTCTTGCCGCCGTTCGCTTGCCCCGTGCGCTGGAAGCTGATTGTGAAGCTTGACGGCCGGCGTTGACACGCGCCGGCGTTCCGGGCACACTGGTCCCTTCGTGCCGCGGCGATCGCCGCGCGGAGAAGGAGACCCACGTGGATCCGATTGACCGTCGCCTGATGCTCGGCGCCGCCGGCCTCGCCGGTGTCGCCGCGCTGTCCAAGTTCGCCTCGCCCGTGCGTGCCGGCCCGCTGGACCCGCCGGGCGGCCCCATCACGCCGACGGGCCACACCCTCGACGAGCTGTACAACCGCACGGCCCGCACCGACGCCGGCGTCGCCGAGCCGCGGATCCCTGTGCAGAGCCTGCCGGGGAGCGCCACGGCGGTCCACGTCATTTCTCAGCCGGGCAGCTATTACCTCACCGGCGATGTGCAGGGCGTGGCAGGCAAGAGTGCGATCGTCATCGCGTCGGACCGAGTGCAGATCGATCTGTGCGGCTACGCGCTCGTCGGCGCTGCGAAGGTGCTTGCTGCGCTCAGGACCGACGCCCCGCAGACGGCGCTGGCCGTTCGCGGCGGGCTCATCTCCGGCTGGTCGAATCTGTCGGTCAGCTTTGGGAACTCGGTCGGCTGCACGCTGGAGAACATCGTCTTCAAGGACTGCAACGCGTACGCCGGCGGCTCCGGCGGAACGGTGGCCCTCGGCAACGACGGCGCCGTCCGGCGCTGCACCCTCCTGCGCTGCCTCGGCTCTACGGTCGGTCTCAGCACGCGGGGCATCATGGAGGACTGCTACAACGTGCAGGGCGACGGCGGGTTGTTCTTCGCCTTCGGCGACGTCGTGGTCCGGCGCAACACGTTTTACAGCAACAACGGCGGCCTGCTCGTCCAGGGAGCGGGGGTCGTCGAGCACAACGTCGCCATCGATACCGCGAGTTTCCGCTCCGAGGGCGACAGCGTCGTTGCCCACAACGTCCTGGACCGCATTCGCGGCGGAGTCGGCATCCTGCTCGCGGGCGCGCGTGTTCGCTGCCAATCGAATCGCGTCAGCAACGTTTCGGTTGGCATCCTCGCCAGTGCCGCTCTCTCCGGTTGGCGCGATCACCATATCGAGGCCAACCTCGTCCAGGCCTGCGGGACCGGCATCCGCGTTGAAGCAGCCCAGGCCTGCTTCCTGACCGGCAATCGCGCCAAGAACTGCGGAGTCGCTTTCGACATCGCCCCCGGCAACTCCCACGGCCCCATCGTCAACGTCGCCGGCGTCGGCGACATCTCGGCCGTACCCAATGCCAACCACCCCTGGGCGAATTTCGTGTACTGACGTTCGCGGGCGCCGCTCCCAGGCCGTCGCCGCGCGGGTGTGGCACATCCGCCCGCGAAGGATGCGAACAGAATCCTCTCAGAAAGCTCGACTGAAGTGCCGGTCCGCGAACTTGTGATCCGATTCCCGACATTCGGTCGGTCCGTTCGTGCGGAATCGACTCCGCTACCGCCAAGACTTGGCGCACCCCGACATCCATGTATACTCGGTAGGCAGGCGGCCGCAGCCGGCCGGAGGAGAGATAGACCCATGCGTACTCGGCTCTTGTTCATCGCCGCCGGCCTCAGCGCCGCCGCGGGTTCCGCCGTGGCTCAACCTCTCTCCAACGTCCGCGACAACGCGAAGTACTCGTGGGCGGAGAATGTCGGGTTCCTGAACTGGCGGGACGCCGTGAACGACACCGAGGGCGTCCGCGTCCGCTTCACTTCCGGCGGCTTCCTCACCGGCTACATCTGGGGCGAGAACATCGGCTGGATCAACACCGGCAACGGCAACGGTCCCTACGCCAACACCAACAGCACCAACTACGGCGTCAACGTCAACCTCACCACCGGCGCCCTCACCGGCTACGCCTGGGCGGAGAACGTCGGCTGGATCAATTTCAGCGGCGGCGCGCTGGCCACCCCGCCCAACCCCGCCCGCGTCGATATCGCCGCCCGGCGCCTGCGCGGCTACGCCTGGGGTGAGAACATCGGCTGGATCAACCTCGACAACGCCACGGTCTTCGTCGGCCTGTTCTGCCTCACCGACGTGAACCAGGACGGCGTCGCGAACTCCACCGACGTCTCCGAGTTCATCAACATCTGGTTCGCCGACCAGGTCAACGCCACGCTCAACGCCGACTTCAACCAGGACGGCGTCTCGAACTCCACCGACGTCTCGGACTTCATCAACGCGTGGTTCTCCGATCAGGTCAGCTGCGCCTGAGCGCAATCCCGCTCCCGCGCCCACCCTTTCAGGGGGATCTTTGCGATCGAAGTGACGCCCGTGCGCGCAAATTCGCGCACATGCGCCACGCCGGCACTGTTCCCCGTTGAACCGCGGGGTCGACGCGAGGTATCGTGTCGGCGTTCCGCGTGCCATGACGCCCGCGCCCTGTCGTCCCCTTGCCCACAGGAGCCGAGCGCATGTCGTCCAAGCTGATCGTCACCAATTACTCCGCGCTCGCCGGGAAGTACGGCGGGCCCGGGCTCAAGCGTGTCAAGGACGCGGTCGTTCGCATGGTCGCCGCGGACAAGCAGCGCGGCATCCTCACCCGCGTCGCCGACCTCTCCAACGCTCAGCACATGAAGACCGCCGGGGGCGCTCGCGTCGACGACCCCCAGAACCGCAGGGCCAATAAGGACGCGGTCGACGCCCTGTTCCGCAAGTTCCGGCCCGACTACCTCATGCTGCTCGGGTCGGTCGACGTCGTCCCCCACCAGGACCTGGACAACCCCTTCGCCGGTGGCGACGGCGACCCCACCGTCCCGGGCGACCTGCCGTACGCCTGCGAGGCCCCGTTCAGCACCCGCATCGAGAAGTTCAAGGGTCCGACCCGCGTCGTCGGGCGCCTCCCCAACATCACCGGCGACACGACCCCGGACTACCTGGTGTCGCTCGTCGACCGCGCGATCGCGCACGTGCGCCGCCCGCGCAGCGACTACGCCTCGTACCTGGGCCTCACCGCCGAGGTCTGGGCCGCGTCCACACGCGAAAGTCTCATGAACATGTTCGGCTCGTCCGACGCGATCCAGGGCATCCCGCCCCGCGGCCCGGCGTGGGCCGACAACCAGCTCTCGGCCCGATGCCACTTCATCAATTGCCACGGCGCCGACACCGCCGCCGAGTTCTACGGCCAGCCCGCCGGCCAGCGCAAGTACCCCGTCGCCCACGAGGCCGCACGCGTCATCGGCAAGCTCAGTGACGGCACCATCGCGTCGATCGAGTGCTGCTACGGCGGACAGCTCTACGACCCCGAGCCCGCGGGCGTGCACGCCTCGATCGCCAATACTTACCTCGCCAACGGCTGCTGCGGCTACCTCGGCTCGTCCACCATCGCCTACGGCCCTGCCGAGGGCCAGGGGTCGGCTGACCTCATCTGTCAGTACTTCATCAAGAACGTCCTCGCCGGCGCCTCCACCGGCCGGGCGACGCTCATGGCGCGCCAGCAGTTCATCCAGGCCTCCGGCACGCTCGACCCCGCCGACGTCAAAACGCTCGGTCAGTTCAACCTGCTCGGCGACCCCTCCGTCCACCCGGTCCAGGCCCCGCCCGGCATCAGCGGCGGCGACCCCAAACTCATGGACGCTGTCAGCGCCGTCCCCGGCGCCAAGAGCATCGGCGCTGACGACATGCTCCGTTCGCTCCGACGGGCCGAGCTCGTCGATATCGGCCTGCGCCTCGCCAATTCGGCGGCCGCCGCGATGTCCGTGGCCTCAAAGGTCCCCGGCGGCCCGGCCATCAAGGCCCTGGCGGCCATGGCCCACGCGGCCGGGCTCATCGATGCCAAGTTCATGGCGTTCGAGACCGACGCCCCGGCCCCGTCCGCCTGGTACGCCAAGAGCAAGATGGCCGAGACCCCCACGCCGCAGTTCCACGCCGCGGTCGGGCGGATCGACGCCCCCGACGCCCCGGCCGCGCAGTACTCGGCGGTGGTGGCGACGGTGCTCGACGGCAAGCTCGTCAGCGCCCGGCAGCTCTACAGTCGGTAGTGAGCGAGACGATCCAGGGCCACGTGCTGCGCGAACGCGTCTCTCCCGGCTCCAAGTCCGAGCGGGAGGCGGTCGTGATCCGCATCGACGACGGACGCGTCCTGCTGCTGCGCGTCAAGGGCGGCCCGGCCATCGACGACCCCGCGCTCGACGTGCTCGTCGGCAAGCACATCGTCGCCGTGGGAGTCGCCACGACGACGAGCTTCATCATGGAGCGGTTCAGCGAGGGAGAAGCCCCGCGCCGGCGCCCCGGCGGCGGATGACGGCGCCGCGCGCGGTGCTCACGGCCTCGTCAGCCACATCACGACCGCCGGCAGCAGGTACAGCCCGCCCACGATCACCAGCCCGGTCCCGCCCCGAGCCAGGCTCGGCGCCCCGCCCGGCTTTTCGTAGAACAGCCCGAGGATGAGCCAGCGGCAATCGGCGAGCAGGATGAGCGCCGCGATGCCCGCCCCCGGCAGCATCCAGTACAGCGCCGTCCGGTGCCACGTGCCGCCCAGCGCCAGCGGCGCCGCGATGAAGCCCGCGTGCAGCACGAGCATCCCCAGCCCGATGCCGATCGCCAGCGACCACTCACCCACCCCGGGCGGCCCCTTCGAGTTCGGGCGCGTCAGGCCGAAGCACGTGTACATTGACAACGGCGCCAGCAGCACGCCCCACAGCGCGACGACGGTGAGATAGATCTTGGCAGCGAGCATCATCAGCGATGGGTCCAGCGGCCGTCAGCGGGGCGCGGGCTCGCGCCCCAGGATCTGCACGAGCCGGGCACGGGCCTCGTCGGCGCCGGCCCGGAACTGCTCGGCCTCGATCTCGGTGTGCGGATCCGGATAGACGCTCTGGGACCACTGCAGGGCCCGCCTGAAGATCGCGTCGCACTTGGACGTGTCGGGACGCTTGGCCGACGCGAGCTCGCGCAGGCGGTCCTCGTACAGACGCGCGAGCGGCACCGCGGGCTGGAAATACGGGTCCACGTTCCGCAGCAGCAGTTCGGCGTCGTCGCACCGGTCCTTGCCGATCAGGTCGCGGGCCATGGCGATCGCCTCCTCGCGCCGCGGCTCGAGGGCCGCGAGGTCGATCCGGATCCCGCCGCGGCCCCGCGGCCAGGCGCCGATCTCCACCCCGGGCATGTCGTGGATCGGCACCATCGCCCCGGGCACGCACGGCACGGTCGGTCCCTTGGGCGTCTCGAGCTCGATCGAGGCGACGCACTCCTCCAGCGCCGCCCCGTAGCTCGGCCACAGCTCGCTCGGGCACAGGGCCTGGGCCGTGATGAGCCGCTTGCCGTCCTCGAGCAGCACGAACCGGCTCGTGCACGGCGTGCCGTCCTGCTCCTGCTCGGCCTCGACGAAAATGCACGGGTGGTTGTGACGCTTGCCCCCGACAAACCCGGACACCAGGCCCTTGATGGTGAGGTTGAAGTGGCCCGCGAGGTAGCGGGCCCAGTCCTCCATGCTCCCGTCGTCGTACGCGGGCCGGGCGGCGACGGCGACGAACGCCGCGGCCACCGTCGAGCTCATGAGCGTGAGCGGGTACGACACCGTCGGGTTCGAGAAGTCCGGTTGCTCCTGCGGCAGGTCAGGCTCGAGGAACTCCTTGGGCACCAGCAGGGTGAATCCCAGGTCGGGGAACTTGGCGGGAACGCGGCGGCGGTTGAGGGTGAGTTTCATGGTGAGTGGTTCTCCCAAGTATGCGAGGGCGCGCCGTTCGGGGGATCAGGATTCCGCACGGTGCCGCGCCGGCTACGCTCGGGCGATGGTGACACGCACCGAACTCGCCAGGAAGATCGCCGACCTCGCCCTGCTGCGCGGAACGTTCACGCTTCGCTCAGGACGGACGAGCAGCTACTACCTCGACAAGTACCTCTTCTCGACCCGGCCGGAGGTGCTGCGCGAACTCGCCGAGCTTTTCGCCCAGCGCATCCGCGCGGTCGAGGCGAGCGCCGGGGTCAAGGCCGACCGGCTCGCGGGGGCGGAATTGGGCGGCATCCCGCTCGTCACGGCGGCGAGCCTCGCGACGGGCCTGCCGTGCATCTTCGTTCGCAACGCGAAGAAGGACTACGGCACGTCCAAGCAGATGGAAGGCAGGCTCGAGCCGGGCGAGAAGGTCGTGTTCGTCGAGGATGTCGCGACGACCGGCGGGCAGGCGCTCGAGGCGGTGGGGGTGCTCACAGCCGCCGGGGCGAACGTGCTGGGCGTGATCGCGACGATCGACCGCCAGGAAGGGGCGAGCGAAGCGTTCAGCAAGGCCGGGGTGCGGTTCGAGGCGCTGTTCACCAAGCGGGACCTGGGGATCAACGAGTAAGACCCGGACAGCATTCACCGCAGAGGCGTTGAGAGCGCGGAGTGAGACGGTGGCCGGACAGCCATTGAATTACGCTGTGTCCTCTGTGCCTCTGTGGTGAACGCCGATCGGAACGGCTCGTCACTCGCTTGCGCTCGCGGCTCTTATTGGAGGCTGGCGGCGATCGCGATTTCCTGGAGGCGGATGCTCGCGCGGTCGAGGGCTTCCTTGGCCCGCTGGAACTCGTCGGCGTTCACGCTCCGCCAGTCGGCCCCGGCCCGGGTGACCAGGTCGCGGACCGTGGCGATCGACGCTTCGAGCGCGGCCGCGTAGGCCGGATCGAGTCGGGCCCGGAAGCGTTCGAGCTGGCGCGAGATCATGCTCAGGTCGAGCGTGGCGTGCGAGACCAGGTCCGCGACGCGGTGGCGGGTCATGTCCTCGCGCGCGTGCGTAAAGCTCTCGCGCTCGATGCGGTCGACCTCCTCGCGCGTGAGGCCGTGGTTGGGAACAATCTGGATGCTGGCCCGCTTGCCCGAGCGGTCCTCGACGGCCTGCACGCTCAAGACGCCGCTGGCGTCGACCGTGAACTCGACCCGCACGCGCGGGATCCCCGCCGGCATCGGCGGGATACCCGAGAGATGGAACGTGCCCAGGCTGCGGCAGTCGGCAGCCATTTCACGCTCGCCCTGCACCACGTGCAGCTTGATCGACGTCTGGTTGTCGACGCCGGTGGAGAAGTGCTCGCTCGCGCGCGCGGGCACGGGGCTGTTGCGCATGATGAGCTTGGCCGCGGCCCCGCCGACGGTCTCGATCCCCAGCGACAGCGGGATGACGTCCAGCAGCAGGGCGGAGGTTGCGCTGCCGGCGAGGATGGCCCCCTGCACCGCGGCTCCCAACGCGACGACCGTGTCGGGGTCCAGGGCCGTGTACGGCTCGAGGCCGAAGGCCTCGGCGACGCGCCGGCGGACCAGGGGTGTGCGGGTCGCGCCGCCCACGAGCACGACCGCCGTGATGGGGTCGTCGGCGAGTTCGCGCCGCGCGTCGCGCTGGGCCTGGCGGCAGCGTTCGAGCGTGCGGGCCACGAACGGCTCGATGAGGGTCTCGAACTCCGCGCGGGTGATGGTCCGCTCGTACACGCGCGGGGCGCCCGCACCGTCGGCGCCCAGGTCGACGCGCACCGACGCGGTGTCGGCCTCCGACAGGCGGATCTTGGCCCGCTCGGCCAGGTCGCGCACGCCGCGGCGTGCGGCGGGGTCGAGTGACGATGCCGGGATGCCGAAGCGACTCTCGATCTCGCCGGTGAACAGCGCGACCAGGGCGTGGTCGAAGTCGTCACCCCCCAGGTGCGTGTCGCCGGACGTGGACAGGACCTGGAAGTAGTCCGCCCCGGCCGCGGAGCCGGTGGCGTCGACGCTCCCGCCCGGGGTGATCCGCAGGATCGAGGCGTCGAACGTGCCGCCCCCCAGGTCGTACACGAGGATGGTGCGGGCCTGGCCCGTGCCCGCGCCGGCTCGCAGGCCCAGGCCGTACGCCAGCGCCGCGGCCGTGGGCTCGTTGACGATGCGCAGCGCGTCCAGCCCGGCGAGCCTCGCGGCGTCGCGGGTCGCCTGGCGCTGGGCGTCGTCGAAGTACGCGGGCACGGTGATGACCGCCCGTGTCACCGGCACGCCCAGGGCCGCGCTCGCGCGGTCCTTGAGCGCGCGCAGGATGAGTGCCGAGACCTCCTGCGGCGAGACCAGCCGCGCCGGCGCCGAGTCCGCGCCGGGAATCTCGACGCGCACGGTGTTGTGCGGGCCCGCGACCACGCGGTACGAGAGGTACGTGAGGTCCGCCGCCGCGTCGGAGAGCGAGCGGCCCATGAGCCGCTTCACGCTGACGACCGTGGTTAACGGGTGGTCCGCGGCGTGCCGGCGTGCATCCACGCCGATGGTCGTCGAGCCGTCGGGGTTGAACCGCACCGCGGACGGGACCAGCTCGCTCCCCGCCCCGTCGGTCAGCACGCGCGGGGCGACCCCGGCGGGATCTCCCGCCGGCCAGTGCGCGATCGCGACGAGCGAGTTCGTCGTTCCCAGGTCGATGCCCACGACCGGATCGCTCGCGACCGGGCCGGACGCAGCGGCTGTGGCGGGATCGGAAGAGGCGGGGGGGATGGACGCCATGAACGAAGGGACGGTACGCCCCGCGTCACTTGCCCATCAGGCCCTGGATACGGCGGACAAGCTTGACGGTCTGCTCGGGCGTGAGGTGGGCGAGCACGCCGGCGCCCAGCAGCGCCTTGGTGCGCTCGTCGGCGTCGTCGCCGCCGGCCTCTGCGAAATCGGCGAACAGCTCGCGCACGCGGGCGGCGGGTTCGCCGGTAAGGCCCAGGTCGCCGGCGAGGTAGGTGTAGAGGAAGTCTCCGGACTGCTCGACGCGTCGGAACGCGTGCTCGAGTTCGCGCCCGAAGCTCTCGAGCCGGGACTGGATGACGATGGCGAAGACCGGCGGCGTGTTGCCCCTGGCGTCGGGCGTGCGCTGCCCGGTGGCGATGACGGCGGCCCAGTACTCGCGCAGGGCCGCGTCGTAGCGCGACGCCTGCTCGGCCGGCAACAGGGCCCGCACTTGCCGAGCGAGGGGGCCGGCCTCGACGAGTGGACGCAGCGAAGCCATGGCCTCGTACGTGAGCATGAGCATGTCGACGACGTTTTCGGCCCCGGCCGCGGATCCGAACTTCACGAGCAGGTCGATGTGACCGGCGACGAAGTCGTCGAGGAACTTCGACCGCTCCAGCCGCAGGGCGGCGAGGGCGTCGAGCGTCGCGGGCGCAAGGTCAAGGTGCTTGAGGGCCGCGAATTCGGGGGGCTCGTCGGTCGGGGCGACCCGGCCGGCGAAGTCGAACCGCAGCAGCGCGGGCTGGCGGGCCGCGTCGTCGTTCAGGCGCGGGCCCGACAGCGGCGGCGGCTCGGGCTGACCCGGGGCGAGACACGCGAGCAGGCAGGCGGCGGCGCAGGAGACCATGGACGATCCATTCCATGTGGGCGGCACGGCAACCGTGTGGTTGGCGAATCCGAACCGCCGGTTTCGCCGGCCCGACGGACGCTAAGCCGTCAGAACACCATCCAGAACACCATGGCCAGCGCGATCAGGGCCACAACCCCGACTATCCACGGCGGCATGCGGGCGGGCGTTGAGCCACCGAACACGTGCCCGCAGTGGTAGCAGATCTCGGCGTCGTCGTGCACCTCGTTGCGACACTCCGGACACGTGCGGGTGACGTCGCTGAAGCGTTCGATATCTTCCTGCGACGGCGCTTCGTAGTCGTTCATGGGGCCAAGGTCCTTGCCGGAGCAGCACCCGCCGCCGCGGGGCTTGGGTCCGCACCCGCAGGCATGGTCGGAGGCAGCGGTGCCCTGGCGGGCGAGGGGCAGATTGGTGATGCCGCGAGGCGCCGGGAGAGCCATGGCGAAAGCGTACATCGGCGACGGGGCGGCGGCCGGTGTGCGGCGGCGGAGATCGACCGGGCGAGGTCCGATAGTTGAACGTCGTTGCCGAAAGTACCTTGTGCAAATCCCCACTTTCGGGTATCTTCTCGCGCGTCGAGGGGTCATCCCGGAGAGAGTCGATGTCGACGCGCACGCTGTGGACGAGTGTGGTCGCGCTGCTGGCGATGGCCCCGTGTGTGTGGGCCGGGCCGCTCGATCCGCCCGCGGGGCCGATTGCCAGCACACCCGGGCCCGAGCCGCGGATACCCGTGAGCGCGGCGACGACGCCCGGCGACGTCAACTCTCAGTTCATCATCTCGCAGCCGGGGTCGTACTACCTGACCGGCAACATCACCGGGGTGTCGGGGCGGTCGGCTGTCCGTATTGCGGTGTCGGGCGTGGACCTGGACCTGAACGGGTTCACGCTCACCGGCGTGGGGGGCAGCGTGCACGGCGTGCAGCTGGGGTCGGTCGCGCGCGTGCGGATTCATAACGGGGTGATCACCGCGTTCGGCACCCACGGGGTCGCGGCCGTGAACACCGACTCGGTGGTGGCGGAGGACCTGATCGTCGAGTTCTGCGGCGGCAACGGCCTGGACATGGGGAACACGTCGCGGATCGAGCGGTGCACGATCCGGAGCAACGCGCTGCTGGGGATCCGGCTGGGCGCGAGCAGTTCCGCGGTGGGGTGCCTGGCGATCGCGAACTCGACGGGCATCGAGGCCAACGCCAACTGCCGCGTGATCGGGTGCTCTGTGAACGGGAACGTGCAGCGGGGCGTCCTCGCGGCGGGGGCGAACACGGTCATCGAGAACAACGCGGTAACGTCGTCGACCCCGTCGGCGCTGGGCGTGCAGGTGAACGGGTCACGCTGCCTGATCAGGAACAACTCGATCGCGGGGAACAACTCGTCCGGTCAGGGCGGGCTCTCGGTCGGCGGCACGAACAACGTCATTTCCGACAACATCGTGCGCGACCACCCGGACAACTACTCGATCGTCGGCCAGCCCAACCAGGTCTCGCTCATCATCGCGCAGGTGCCCGAAACGCTCGATTTCCCGTGCTCGGCGGTGCTGGCGGGCAACATGGCCACGCCCACGGGCAACGGGATCACCATCGCCGCCGACGGCGTGTCGCTCGACCTGGGCGGGAACGAACTGACCGCCGGGGCTTCGGGGACGGGGATCCTCTCGACCGGCTCGCGCCGCAACGTCGTGGTCCGCAACGGCTCGGTGCGGGGATTCAGCGCCGGCGGCGTCAACCTGACGTCCTGCGTTTCGCCCCAAGTCGTCGGCATCCGGGCCATGGCGAACACGGGGGGCGGGGGGATTTCGGTCAACGGCGGGCAGGTGCTCGAGTGCGAGGCCGTCGGCAACACCGGCGTTGGCATCTCGGCCGGCGACAACGCCCTGGTGTCGCGGTGCAGTTCAACCGGCAACTCGCTCGACAACATCGCGGTCAACCAGGGCTCGACCGTCGACGGCTGCGTCGCCAGCGGCAGCACCGCCGGCAACGGCATCGCGTGCTCGTTCATCCACTGCACCGTCTCCAACTGCACGGCGAGCGGCAACGCGCTCTCGGGGATCCGCCTGGCGCAGCGCTCGCGGGTCGTGGACTGCGCCGTCTACAACAGCGTCCTGCACGGGGTGCACATGAGCTTCCTCGGCGTCGTCGAGCGGTGCACCATCGGCGGATGCCTGGGCAACGGCATCCTGATGGACGCCGGCGGCGGGGCGATCGTCAGGGACAACGTCGTGTTCGAGTGTTCGACCACCAACACCGCGGGCATCAAGTTCACCGTCGGCCTCGGACGCGTGGAAGGCAACCACGTGCTGGGGTGCTGGCGGAGCTTCGATGTCAGCGGCGGGGGAACGATGCTCGCCCGCAACACCTCGGCGGCGGCCGGCGCCGGCGGGCACTACGTGATCACGCCGGGCAACCCGTTCGGGCCGATCGTGAATGTCGCGGGAGTGGGGGACATCAGCGCCACGCCGAACGCGAACCATCCGCAGGCCAACTTCCAGTACTAGGCGAGCGGTTCCGTTCGGGTTCCGGACGCGGCCCGGCTCGGCGCGTGCTCCGGGATCAGGCCGTGCGGCGCACGCGCGGTGACTCATGCCGAGCGGGGCGCGGACACGTGAGAAATCTCCTTGCCGTGCGACAAGCCTGTCAGTAGGCTGGTTGTCGCCCCACCCTCGTGGAGGAGGAGGAGAGCATCCCGATGTCCGCACGCATTTCCGCCGTTGCGTGGGTTGCCGCCGCGCTGGTTGCCCATGTCGCCCCGGTCCTGTGCCTGGCCGATGACGGCCCCTTGAACCCGCCGGCGGGCCCGATCGCGAGCACGCCCGGCCCCGAGCCCCGGCGCGAGCTGAACCTGGTGAACACGCCCGGTGACGCCGACTCGTTCTTCCGGATCACGGCGAGCGGGTCGTACTACCTGCCCCGGTCCTTCGCGTTCACGATCGGCGAGATCGGCAGCAAGAACGCCATCGAGGTCGACGCCGACAACGTCACCATCGACTTCAACGGGTTCTCGCTGCTGGGGATCAACAACGCGTTCAGCGCCGTGCGGGTCAACCCGGGTCGTCGCGGCGTCATCGTGCGGAACGGGCACATCCAGAATTTCGCCCGCGGCGGCATCACTGCCGAGGGCTCGTCGCAAATGCTGCTCGAGGGCCTCACGATCAAGCAGGTCGGCTACGGCGTCGCCGGCGCGGGCGGGCCGGCGATCGTCGTGAACTCGGGCAGTATCCTGCGGGACATCACCATCGCCGAGGTCGGCAGCGGCGCCTTCCCGAACCCGGGCGTGGCGACGAGCAACAACTGCACGATCGAGCGGGTCGCGGTGACCACCGCGGCCGCGGGCGGCATCGTCACCGGCGGATCGTGCGAGGTCATCGACTCGACCGTGTGGGCGCTCACCGGCGCGGGGATCAACGCCGGGGTCGGGTCGCGCGTCCAAGGTTGTTCGGCCAGCCTGTGCACAGGCACGGGCATCCTCAGCGGCGACTCCGAATCGGGCGGCTCGAACATCAGCGATTGCCGAGCGTTCAGCAACGGCGCGGGCGGGATCTCCGCGGGCCGCTCGAGCGTGGTGACGGGCTGCTCGGCAAGCGGCAACACCGGCACCGGTATCGAGGCGTGGTACGGTTCGGTCATCACCGCGTGCACGGCCCGCGCCAACACGGGTGCGGGCTTCATCAGCCGCGATTTCGGCGTCGTCTCAGAATGCCAAGCCTATCAAAACTCGGGTGACGGCTTCGACTGCGCCGGCGGCGGCGGCCAAGTTCTGCATTGCACGTCCACCGCGAACACGCTCAACGGGATCCGCGCGTCGGCGGACACCACCGTGCGCAATTGCACGTGCGACAACAACCAGGCCGCGGGCATCTGGGCTGTTTCGTCGGACGCCAAGATCGACGGCAACACCTGCACCGACAACGTGCGCGGCATCGACGTGGACGCTCCGGGCTGCCTGATCGTCCGCAACGTCTGCGCGGGCAACACCACGAACTACGACATCGTCGTGTCGAACGTGGTGGGCGTGATCGTCGCCAGCCCGTTGAGCGCGGCCATCGTCGGCAGCGCCGGCGGCGCGGGCGTCGGCACCACCGATTCCTGGGCGAATCTCAGTTATTGAGCCGGCGGGGGGTTCGTGCGTGAACGACGCCCCGGCGCGTGCTCGCGCCGGGGCGTCGTTCGCCTTTCAGCGCCCGGCGCGTGCGTGCCCCGACCTCGGGGCGCGGCCCGCGGCTCTCGCTTGCACCGGAGCGGGGGAGCGGGTACGTTCACGAGTCCGCCGGTGTGATGGAGAGTCCGATATGTTGTCGCACGCGCGGTTCGCGGCTGGCGTCGGCGACGGCTTCGCCAACCCCGGCCTGCTCGTGAACTGCGCGTCGCTGAGCAACTCCGACGACGGCGTGGTGATGTCCTTCAACGGCGAGGTGTAGGGGTGCTCGATCATCGGCAACGGCGGCGACGGCGTGCAGGCCTCCAACGCCGCCCGCGTCGAGCGGTGCCGTATCTGCGGCAGCGGCGGCCACGGCGTGAACGCCGCGGGCAACCGCGTCACCGTCGTCGGCAACACCATCTTCACCAACGGACGCACAACCGGCGCCTTCGCCGGCGTGCAGTGCGCCGGCGCGGACTGCGCGATCGACGGCAACCACATCACCAACATGCTGCTGGGAGGCGACGACGTCGGCATCGACGTCACCGGCACCAGCAACCTCATCGTCCGCAACCAGCTCTCGGCGCCGAGCACGTACGTGAGCATCGGGGCCGGCAACACGATCGGCGGCACGTTCGCCACGCCGTCGACCGCGGGCCCGTGGGTCAACATCACCTTTTGAACGCGGAGGGCCTTGGCCTGATCAATCGATCACCAGCGTCCGGCCACGCCCGCTCGGCGGACTCACACCCGCAGGACCGCGTCGTCCGCCGCCCAGCGCACCTTCGTGTACGCCGCCATGGCGTCGTCGGCCGCCCGGTAGCCCGCCGCCGCCAGCACCGTGGCCGAATACCCCTGCGCAGGAAGGTTCAGGATCTCGTCGAACTTCGCCGCGTCGAACCCGCCCATCGGGCACGCGTCCACGCCGATCATGGCCGCCGTGGACAGGAAGACTCCCAGCGCGATGAACACCTGGTTGCCGCTCCACACGTCAAGCTGCTCGGGCGTGCTGCTCTTGACCATCCCCATCATCGAGTCGCGATAGCCCGCGAGGGACTCGCGCGTCACCGACCGAACCTGGGCGACGCGATCGATGAGCCGCTCGACGTCCGCCGCGGCGAACGGCTTGCGACGGCAGAACACCACCAGGTGCGACGCGTCCGTGACCTGCGACTGGTTGTACGCCGCGGCTCGCAGCTTCGTCCGCATCTGCGGGTCCGTCACCACCACGAACTTCCACGGCTGCAGGCCATAGCTGGACGGCGCGAGCACCGCCGCCTGCTCCAGCGCGGTCCACGTCTCGGCGGGGATCTTGCGGCTGGGATCGAACTTCTTGGTGGCGTAGCGCCAGTTCAGGGCGCTGAGCACGGCGGCAGGGTTGATGGGGGTCACAGGCGGCTTCCTTGGTTCAACAACGGTTTGAAGGGGGAGCAATCTAGGACGGCAGAGGTGCCGCCGACGACTCCGTTGGATGCCGCTGTTCGGATTCGAGCGCCAAACCCCAGATTCGGCGGGCCCACACGAAGCCGAGCACTGCCAGCGCCAGCACCAGGGCGCCGTTGGCCTGGTGAGCGGTCGTGATCAGGGCTTCCCACCACGGGACGACGTGGGCCGTGGCCAGCTGCTCGGGCGTAGGCGGGGCTGACTTGGGCACCGGCGAACTCTTGACCGCCGCGAACGCGATCCAGCCCAGGGTGAACTGCAGGGCGACCACCACCAGCATCCCTACGCCGAGCCTTCGGAGAACCGGGCGGGCCGGCGTCAGGTTGCCGGTGAGGTTGGCGGCGGTCGCGCGGGCCGAGAACGCGGCCCCCGCGACCAGCACGGCCACGAGCACCGCGAACCCCGCGTGCGACCACAGGGCGTGGTCAGCCCGGAAGTGCCGGTACACCCCGCCCAGGATGAGCTGCAGCCACATCGCGTGCAGGGCCCCGGTGGCCATCATCTTGAACCGACGCATCCCGTCGCTGGACGGTCCGCGCCGCAGGGTCATGAACGTGGGGCTGACGAACGCCGCGGCCGCGACGACCGAGGCCAGGAACACCTGCGCGAACACGCCGTGGAAAAGGGCGAAGAGCTGGCCTTCGCGGGTGCCGACCTCCAGGCCGAAGCGGACGCGGATGCCGCCGAGCAGGCCCTGGACGCACACCATGACGAACATCGCGATGGCCCAGGCGCGGACCCACCAGCGCCCGTCGGGCCCGCGTTCGCCTCGGAAAAGAAGGATGGACGTGGCGAGGGTGGTGAGGCCGCAGAGCGTGCCGAAGAGCCGGTGGGTGTGCTCGAGGAACATGCCCGGGTGGCTCATGAGGGCGATCGGGTAGAGGAACATGTTGGCGCCGTAGCTGTCAGGCCAGCCGCGGATGGCGAGGCCCGAGTTCGTGCTCGTCACGGCCCCGCCGGTGACCAGCAGCGGGACGATCGAGGCGATGCACACGAGGGTCATGCGGAAGCGCCAGGCGCCGGCCGTGCCGACCCCGGGTGTTGACCCAAGGCGCGAACCGAGGGTGATGCCCGCGGCCCCGATGATGATCCCGGCGCCCAGGAATCCCAGGGCGGTCATGGCGCCGCTGGGGCGCAGGCCGGAGAACCCGGGGGCGGGCAGGCCGTCGGGCCCGGTGGGGGGCTGGGCGATCAGCGCGCCGAGGATGAGCAGGCCCAGCGCGGCCGACAGCAGGCCGGCCAGGGCGCCGCGCGCGGCGGCAGCAGCGGGGGCCGTTCCGGTAAGAAACCGCCCAAGAAGGACGGCGGCGACCAGCCAAACTCCTAACACAACCGGACCGGCGGTCCGCGGCGGCAGGTCAAACGCCGGCATGTGGGTGACGAACGCGCCGACCCACATGCCCACGGCCATGGCGAAGCCAAGGACTGTCACCACCATCGCCCCCGAAGCAGGGGTTGCTTTGCCGCCCAGAGTGTTCTCGGCCATGACGTTCATCGTGGCAGGCCTCCGCGCTGGGAACTATTGAGACACGGTCTCATTTTCAAGTTTACCCTTCCAGCGACTTGACAGGATACCTCCCGGGGCAGGAGGATTCCTGTCGCGTCGGAGGATGTTCGCTCGGACAGGAATTCCCGATTTGGGTGCACCTGTTCTCGGGCGAACTTGCCGTGGTTTGGGCCTGTTTGCAGCCGCGCGCGGTCAGCGTGCGGTGTGCGGCACCAAAGGGGTTCGCAGCCGTGTCAACCGTTTTCCCGAAGTGGACCAACCAGCTTCCCACGATGCTCCTGGTCGGGGGCCTTGGGACGCTGTGCGGGGTCATCGGCGTCGTGTGGTACTTCTTCACGCCCAAGTACTGGGAGGTCGGCTACATGCCTGCGCAGCCCGGGGGCGGGTTCAGCCACCTCATCCACGTCGGCAAGCTGGGCATGGACTGCCGCTATTGCCACAGCAACGTGGAGACCTCGCCGGAGGCGAACATCCCGAGCGTGTCGACGTGCGTGGGGTGCCACAGCGCCAACAAGCTGACGCTGGCGAGCGACGCGAACAGCCCGCACTCGGTCAGGACGCAGTTCATCCGCGACGCGTGGGGGGCTGGCACACGGTTCGACGAGATCGCGGCGCTCAAGCAGGCGGGCAAGCTGGAAGAAGCGAAGGAGAAGGCGAAGGAGTATGAGCGCCTCGGCCTTTCGGTGGTGGAGGGCGGCGAGTCGATCCGCTGGCGGCGCATCCACAAGCTGCCCGACTACGTGCGCAACTTCCCGCACAACGTGCACGTGAACGCGGGGGTGAGCTGCTACTCGTGCCACGGCATGATCGGCCGCCAGGCGGTCGTGCACCAGGTGCAGTCGCTGAGCATGGGCTGGTGCCTGGACTGCCACCGCAACCCCGAGCCCAACCTCGTTCCGCGCGACAAGGTCACCGACATCTTCTGGGTGGAGCAGCAGATGCAGAACGCCGGCAACCCCGCGACTGCGCAGCTCGGCTCGCCCGGCGGCAAGGCCCTGCTGCAGGCCCTGACCGACAAGCCCCTGCACCTGCTCCCCGAGAACTGCGGCGCGTGCCACTACTGAGTGCGGTCGCGAGCGGTGCGTGGTGAACGGTGAACCGTTCCAGCCGACTGCCACCCCCCCCCCGCCCCTCCCGCCCCGCCCCGCTCGCCGCGGACTGTTCGCCGATCACTGTTCACCGATCCCTCTTTCGAGAACCCCATGAGCCTTGATCAATGCCATTCGACGGTCGGCGAGAAGCCCATCCCCACGGCGCGCACCGCGCCGATGGAGTCGGTCGGGATCTCGCCGCTCGCCGGCGCCGCGGGCCAGGCCCGCGGCATGAAGTTCTGGCGCAGCCTCGACGAGTACGCCGACGCGCCGGAGTTCCGCGAGTGGCTCGAGAAGGAATTTCCCTCGGGCGCCAGCCGCCTGCTCGAGACCAGCCGGCGCGACTTCGTCAAGCTCATGGGCGCCAGCCTCGCCCTCGCGGGCGCCGCCACCATGCCCGGCTGCCGCCGGCCTGATCACAAGATCATGCCGTACTCCAAGAACGTCCCCGAGCAGGTCGTGCCCGGCAAGCCGATCTACTTCGCGACCAGCATGCCGGTCTACGGCGGGGGCTACGGCGCCGGCGCCGAGGGCCTGCTCGTCGAGACCCACGAGGGCCGTCCGACCAAGATCGAGGGCAACCCGCTCCACCCCAACAACCGCGGCAAGACCAGCATCTGGGCCCAGGCCTCGGTGCTTGACCTCTACGACCCGGATCGCCTGAAGGACCCCGTACTCGTCGACTCGGGCGACGAGCCGCGCTCATGGGAGGACTTCGCGGCCTGGAGCAAGCAGCACTTCGCCAAGTTCGACGCCAACCAGGGCCAGGGCCTGGTGTTCCTCGTCGAGAAGCTCTCGAGCCCGTCGCGCGACGCGGCCCGCGACGCGATCATCGCCCGCTGGCCCAAGGCCACCTGGGCGGTGTGGGACCCGACCGAGGACGCGGGCGTGCTCGCCGGCAGCCCGACGCTGTGGGGCGACCGGCCGTGCAAGCAGTTGCTCGACCTGTCCAAGGCTCGCGCGATCGTGACGTTCGACCGCGACATTTTGTGCGGCTCGGAGCCCGCGGGCGTGCGCCAGGCGCGCGACTTCGCGTCGACGCGCAAGGCGATGACGACCAAGGACGGGATGAGCCGCCTGTACGCCGTGGAGAGCCGCTTCACGCTCACCGGCGGCAAGGCGGACCATCGCGTGCGCCTGGCCCCGAGCCAGATCCCGGTGGCGGTGGCGATGCTCGCCCGCGCGGTGCTGGCGAAGCTGGGCACGTCGAGCGGGCCGCTGGCGTCGTCGCTGGGCGCGATGAGCGCGACCGTGTCGGCGGGCTTCACCGAGGCCGGGCTCGACCAGGCGTGGATCGACGCGTGCGCCGACGACCTGGTGGCGAACAAGGGCGCGAGCGTGGTGGTGGCGGGGGCGGGTCAGCCCGCGGCGGCCCACGCGCTGTGCCACCTGATGAACGTCGCGCTGGGCAACGCCGGCACGACGGTGACGTACCTGGAGATGAGCGCCGAGGAGGCGACGAGTTCGGCCAAGGAGATCGAGCGGGTCGCGTCGATGCTCGACGCCGGCTCGGTCGACACGATCGTGTGCCTGGGCACCAACCCGGTGTACGACGCCCCGGGCGCGCTCGAGTTCGGCCGCAAGTTCGCCAAGGCGGGCATGCGGATCACGCTGGACCTGGGGCCGTCGGAGACGGTCGCGGCCAGCAACTGGCGGCTCCCGCGGGCCCACTTCCTCGAGGCCTGGGGCGACACGCGCTCGGCCGACGGCACGATCGCCCCGATCCAGCCGATGATCGCGCCCTTGTACGCCGGCAAGAGCGACCTCGAGGTGCTCGCGATGATCCGCGGCGCCGACAAGGCCGACGGGTACGAACTGGTCCGGTCGGCGTGGCGCGAGGCCGCGGGCGGGAGCGGGGCCGACTTCGACAAGCGCTGGCGGCGCGTGCTGCACGACGGCGTCGCCGCGGGCACCGCCGGGCAGGCCGTGGCCAAGCCGGTCGACCGGGCCCGGGTCGAGGCGTGGGCCTCGGCCCTGGTGAGCGCGGCGAGGCCGGCGGGCGCTCCCGGCCCGACGGCGCTGGACGTCGTGTTCATGACGAGCAACGTCGGCTCGGGCGCGCAGGCCAACAACGGCTGGCTGCAGGAACTGCCCGACCCCGCGAGCCACCTGACGTGGGACAACGCGGCGTTCATGAGCCCCAAGACGTGCGAGGCGCTGGGTCTGATGCCCAACGCCGCGACCAGCGAGGTGCGCGAGGCGCGGTACGCGGAGCTGAGCGTGGGCGGGCGGTCGATGCGGATCATCGCCTGGCCGGTGCCGGGCGTGGCCGAGAACACGGTGGTGCTGCCCTTGGGCTACGGGCGCACGGTCGTCGGACGCGTCGGCGAGGACGTGGGCTTCAACACCTACCAGGTGCGCCCGGTCAGCGGCGAGTTCGGCACGTCGGGCGCGACCGTGCGGGCCGTGACCGACGGCGAGCGGACCCGGCGCGTCGCGTGCACACAGCAGCACTCGTCGATGGAGGGGCGGGCGCTGCTGCGTGAGGTCGACCTCGCGGCGTACCAGGCGTTCGGGGACGACCCCTTCCGGGGCATGAGCGAGCAGGAGAAGTCCCGCCTCGCCAAGGACTCGTACGGGCGCACCCGCGACATGAACTTCGCCGAGCGGCTCGGCGAGCTCAGCCACACGCCCGCGAACGAGTCGATCTACGTCAACCCGTTCAACCTGTCGCGGCGCGAGCCCGACCCCGACGCCCGCGACGATCGCGGCCGCCCGGCCGCGTTCTCCATCGCCCCGCAGTGGGCGATGTCGATCGACCTGGCGACCTGCACCGGCTGCAACGTGTGCACGATCGCGTGTCAGGCCGAGAACAACATCCCGATCGTCGGCAAGCGCGAGGTCCACAAGGGCCGCGAGCTGCAGTGGATCCGCGTCGACCGCTACTTCATGTCGACCGACGACGGGCGGCACGGCGTGGACAACCCCGAGGGCATGAGCTTCCAGCCCGTCGCGTGCGTGCACTGCGAGAACGCCCCGTGCGAGACCGTGTGCCCCGTGAACGCGACGGTGCACGGCCCCGAGGGCATCAACTACATGGTGTACAACCGGTGCATCGGCACGCGGTACTGCGCCAACAACTGCCCGTACAAGGTCCGCCGCTTCAACTTCTTCGACTACGGCGTGGCCAAGTTCAACGGCCAGTTCCTGGGGCGCGAGACCGCCGACCAGGCGCCCGCCGTCAGCCCGAGCAACAACCCCAACTTCGTCCCGCCCCGCCTGCGCGAGAAGCTCGACGAGATCACCAAGCTCCAGATGAACCCCGACGTGACGGTCCGGTCCCGCGGCGTCATGGAGAAGTGCTCGTACTGCATCCAGCGCACCAACGAGGCCCGCATCGAGGCCAAGCTCAAGAACCTGCCGGGGATTTCCGACGGGATGGTGCAGACGGCGTGCCAGCAGGCCTGCCCCAGCGACGCCATCAGCTTCGGCGACCACCTCGACAGCGCGACCTCGTACGACAACGGGGCCCGCACCGGCAGCCGCGTGCACATCGAGCGGAACCACGCCCGGTCCTACCTGCTGCTGGGCTACCTCAACACCCGGCCGCGCACGACCTACCTCGTGGGCCTGCGCAACCCGAACCCCAAGATCCGTCAGCCCGTCGAGAACCCCTTCCACCACGGGCACACCGACCACGACCACGGGCACGACCACCCGGCTCCCGGCCACGACGCCGCGAAGCCCGGTGAGCACGCCCTGGCCCCGGTCGATCCCGCCCCGTTGGCCCAGCCGGCGAGCGCCTCGCGGCGCTCGGCCCTGGACTCGGGCCTCAAGTACACGCTCCGCGTCCTCGGAGGCACCATCGCATGACCTCGATCCATCCCGACCAACTCGGGGCCCTGGGCCCGCTGACCGGAGGCGTGGTGCGGCCGCGCCCGCGCACGTGGGACCACGAGACCGGCGACGGCACACTCGTCGAAGAGACGACGCGCCGGCCGGCGCTGATCCTGGGCGACCGGTCCTTCAACGACGTGACCGAGATCGTGTGCTCCTACGCCGAGCGGGCCCCCGGCAAGTGGTGGCTCCCGGTGTTCGGCCTGGTCTCGAGCATCGCCGGCCTGGGCGGCGCGTTCATCCTGTACCTGATCATCACGGGCGTCGGCACCTGGGGCCTGAACAACCAGGTGGACTGGGCCTGGGACATCACGAACTTCGTGTTCTGGATCGGCATCGGCCACGCCGGCACGCTCATCAGCGCCATCCTGTGCCTGCTCAAGCAGAAGTGGCGCACGAGCATCAACCGGGCCGCCGAGGCGATGACCATCTTCGCGGTCATCTGCGCCGGCACGTTCCCGGGCATCCACGTCGGGCGCGTGTGGATGGCGTGGATGCTGTTCCCGATCCCCAACTCGAACGCGATCTGGCCCAACTTCCGCTCCCCGCTGCTGTGGGACGTGTTCGCGGTCAGCACGTACGCGACCGTGTCGCTGCTGTTCTGGTACATGGGCATGATCCCCGACTTCGCGACCCTGCGCGACCGGGCGGCCCTGCGGATGATGAAGAACAAGGACGGCGCGACCATCCTGCCGTTCGTCCCGGTCCGGATCGACGCGGTCCGGGCGTACGTGTACGGGGCCCTGAGCCTGGGCTGGCGCTTCAGCCAGCGGCACTGGCAGAACTACGAGAAGGCCTACCTGATGCTCGCCGGCGTCAGCACCCCGCTGGTGCTGAGCGTGCACTCGATCGTGTCGTTCGACTTCGCGACCAGCGTGCTGCCCGGCTGGCACACGACGATCTTCCCGCCGTACTTCGTCGCGGGCGCCATCTTCGGCGGCTTCGCGATGGTGCTGCTGCTGATGATCCCTGCCCGCGAGTTGTTCCCGCACATGAAGGACCTGCTCACGCTTCGCCACCTCGAGAACATGGCGAAGATCATCCTGGTGACCGGCTTCATGGTCGGCTTCGCCTACTCGATGGAGTTCTTCATCGCCTGGTACTCGGGCAACAAGTACGAGGCCGAGGTCTTCCTGTACAACCGCCTGCTCCCGCCCTTCCTGGCCCACGTCGGCGAGGACGGCACCCTCAAGTACGCCCCGTACTGGTGGGCGTATTGGTCCATGATCTTCTGCAACGTCGTGACGCCCCAGGTCTTCTGGTTCCGCTGGGCCCGTACCAGCCCGCTGGTCATCTTGATCGTGTCGGCGTTCGTCACCGTCGGCATGTGGTTCGAGCGCTTCGTCATCATCGTGACCAGCCTCCACCGAGCTTTCATCCCCGCCGAGTGGGGCATGTTCTACCCCACCTGGGTCGACATCATGATCTTCGTCGGGTCCTGCGGCGTCTTCCTCACCCTCTTCCTGCTGTTCCTCCGCTTCCTGCCCGCCTTCGCCATGAGCGAGCTCAAGGCCGTCCTTCCCCAGGCCAGCCCCCACTACGGGCACGGCCACGGGCACGCGCACGACCACGACGGCGCCGACGCCCACCAGGCCGCCCACGGGCACGGCCACTGACCCCTTCGTGATCCGCTGACCTCCGATCTCCCGACCACCCGGACCTCCCATGGCCACACGAACGAGAACGATTTACAAGACGACCGACGGCCAGGTCATCCACGGCATCATGGCCGAATACGCCACGCCGGCCGACCTGTACCACGCCGCGGAGAAGGTCCGCGACGCGGGCTACAGCCGCTGGGACGTCTACAGCCCTTTCCCGGTGCACGGGATGGACGACGCGATGGGCACGCCGCCGACCAAGCTGCCGCTGCTGGTGGCGGTCGTCGGCCTGAGCGGCGCGAGCCTGGGCTTCCTGCTGCAGTACTGGGTCGGGCACATCGCCTACCGCACCATCGTGCAGGGCAAGCCCACCAACGCGTGGGAGCCCTTCGTCCCGGTCACGTTCGAGCTTGGCATCCTCTTCACGGCGTTCGCGGCCCTGCTGGGGATGATCGCGTTCAACAAGCTCCCGATGTGGTACCACCCGCTCATGAAGAAGGAGCGGTTCCTCAAGGTCTCCGACGACCGGTTCGTGATTCACATCGAGTCCGCCGACCCGAAGTTCGACCCGAGCGCCACCCGCGCCCTGCTGGAGAAGTCCGGCGGGACGCGCGTCGACCTGGTGGAGGAATAAGCCCGTGATGCCCAAGCCCGACCACTCCGCTGCCCATCGACCCGCGACGCTGCTCGCGGCCCTTGCGCTGGGCGCCGGCGCCTGCGCAATCGGCGCCTGCCACGGGGAGCGCTCCAACGACCCGCCGCGCCAGTTCCTGCCGGACATGGACGACTCGCCCAAGTTCAAGCCGCAGACCGAGACCGAGTTCTTCGCCGACGGGCGCGCCATGCGCCAGTGGGTCCCCGGCACCATCGCCTTCGGCGAGGACACCTCGGCCCAAGGCGAGGGCCGCGAGCGATTCCTGCGCGAGGACGGCGCGTTCTACCGCGGGTACGAGAAGCTCGACGACAAGGGCGAGCCGGTGTTCCTCGACACCATGCCCGGCGGAATCGCCGTGACCAAGGAGTACATCCTGCACGGGCGCGAGCGGTTCAACATCTACTGCTCGGCCTGCCACGGCTACCTGGGCGACGGCCAGGGGACCGTCGGCCGCCAGTGGGCCTCGCCGGTCGCGAACTTCCACGACCCCAAGTATCTCGACCGGGCTCTGAAGACCGGCAAGGACGGGTACATCTTCCACACGATCCTCAACGGCGTGCCCGCGGCCGTCCCCGGCGAGGCGAGCAAGATGCCCGCCTACGCCGGCAAGGTCAGCGAGGCCGACGCGTGGGCGATCGTGGCGTATGTCCGCACGCTCCAGGCCGTGTGGGTCACCGACCTGGCGACCATCCCCGCCGACAAGCGTCAGCAGATGGACCCGACCCGTCCGCCCGCGCCCCCGCCGGAGCCGCCGTCCGCGGCCCCCGGCACGCAGCACCCCGTGCTGGGCACCCCGGGCACGCCTTCGACGCCCAGCGTTCCCGCCCCCGCCGCCCCCGGAGGTTCCAAGTGAGCCACATCAGCGCCCACTCTCACGGGCACGCCGAAGCCTTTGACCCCTACGCCATCCGGCGCGTCCGGCTCGACCCGGCCCGCGTCAGCCTGCCGCCGGGCGCCACGAGCAAGCTCGCCGCCGGGCTGCTGCTGCTGGGCGTGCTGGGCGTGGTCGTCACGCTCATCGCGGGCATCTCGACGAGCGACCTGACCAAGCACGCCATCGCGGCGTATCACGTCGGGTTCATGTTCGCCCTGACCATCTGCCTGGGCGCCCTGGGCTGGACGATGATCATGCACGCGGTGAACGCGGGCTGGTCCGTCACGGTGCGGCGCCAGTGGGAGAACATGGCGAGCCTGCTCCCGCTGGTCGCGCTCTTGTTCGTGCCCGTGCTGGTCGTCGAGCTCATGGAAGGCGGCAAGATCTACAAGTGGATGAACGAGGCCTACACCGCCGGCGACGTCATCGCCGAAGGCAAGCGCCCGTTCCTCAACCCGACCTTCTTCGTCGTCCGCGCGTTCCTGTACATCGGCGTCTGGACCCTGCTGTCCCGCTACATGGTCGGCCTCAGCCGCAAGCAGGACGCCACCGGCGACCAGATGCTCACGCGCCGCATGCGGTTCACCAGCTGCGGCGGCCTGCTCGCCCTGGGCCTGTCGATCGCGTTCGCCTCGTTCGACTGGGTCATGTCCATGGACTTTCACTGGTTCAGCACCATGTTCGGCGTGTACTTCTTCGCCGGCAGCCTGCTGAGCTCGGTGTGCCTGGTCGTGATCGTGCTGACGATGCTCTCGGGCACGGGCCGGCTCAACGGCCTGGTCTCGGTCGAGCACTTCCACGACCTGGGCAAGCTCATGCTCGCCTTCACGGTCTTCTGGTCGTACATCGCCTTCAGCCAGTACTTCCTCATCTGGTACTCGAACATCCCCGAGGAGACCGCCTGGTACCTGGTCCGCAAGACCAACGGCTGGCAGAACGTGTTCTACCTGCTGTGCTTCGGGCACTTCCTGGCCCCGTTCCTCATCCTGCTCTTCCGCGCCGTCAAGCGGACCCCGCGGATCCTGTCGCTGATGGCGGTGTGGCTCCTGGCCATGCACGCCGCGGACATGTTCTTCCTCATCCGGCCCACGGTGTACGCCGACCGGGTCGGGACCGTGAGCACTTCCTGGGTCGACATCGCCGGGTTTATCGGCCCCGTGGCCATTATGCTCGGGCTGCTGGCCCGGCGCGTGGGCTCGGTGCCGCTGGTCCCCACCCAGGACCCCCGCCTCGCCGAGGCGATGGAGCACCGCAACTACGTCTGACGCCCGTCGCCCCTCGAATGCACGCTTTGACCGGACCGTCCGGAGTTCCCCGCATGAGCACCCATCAGCCGCACGACCCGCACGCCCCGCTCCCGCACACGCCCGAGGTGCACGAATCGCTCGACGCCTGGCACGACCACAGCCACGACGAGCGGCCCCAGCACCCGCACCTCGAGTCCATCAACGCTCCCAAGGTCATCGGTATCGGCGTGGGCCTGTTCCTCGCCGTCGCCGCGACCGTGGCTCTCGTGTACGGCTTTTATGTGTGGTACAACGTGCGGGCCCTGGATCAGCGCGAAGGCATTGGCAACGGCTTCGAAGGTCCGTCCCGGGCCGAGCGCGACGACCTCTCCGCCCGCCTGAACCAGGGGTACGCCTGGGCCAACCACGATGCCGCCTTGCTTCCGCTCGATCAGGGGGTTGATCGGGTTGTCAAGCAGTACGCCACCAAGCGAGCCGCAAGCTCCGGCCAGCCGTAAGAAGTAGTCTCCGCCCTCGCGCGATTGTCGTTTCGATCACACATGACCAGCCGCCTCCCCAACCCGCTCACCCGCTCCACTCGCCGCGTCGCGGCGTGGCTGGGGGCGCTGTGCCTGAGCGTGGCGGGCCCCGCGGCGGCGCACGCCCAGCTCATCCCCAAGGAGAAGCCCGAGGAGATCAAGGGCCTCGAGCTCACCAACAAGCTCGGCACCCAGATCCCGCTGGACCTCTCCTTCACCGACTCGTCGACCGGCAAGCCGGTCACGCTGCGCGACATCGTCCGCGGGCCGGCCGGCACCGGCGCCCCCGCGGCGCCCGGGAGCCTGGCCGCGGCCCCGCCCGACGGCCTGCCGCGCGGCCAGCGGCCCGTGCTGCTGATGATGATGTACTTCCGCTGCCCGATCCTGTGCCCCAAGATGCACCAGGAGGTGGCGGACCTGCTCGGGCGGCTCGACTTCCGCGTGGGGCGTGACTTCGACGTCATCATGGTCAGCTTCGACCCGCTCGACACCCCGCGCGAGGCCGAGCACTTCAAGACCAACGGCTTCATGCTCTACACCAAGCCGGTGGACGAGTACACGCGGGCCGGCTGGCACTACCTGACCGGATCGGCCGAGAACGCCCGGTCCCTGGCCGATTCGATCGGCTTCTCGTACCGCTACCTGCCCGAGTCGCAGCAGTACTCGCACGGCCCGGCCCTGTTCCTGCTCACCCCCGAGGGCAAGCTCTCGCGGGTGTTCCCGAACTTCGAAATCAGCGAGCGTGAGCGGACCAGCGAGGTCCGCATGGCCCTGGTGGACGCGTCCCAGGGGCGGATCGGCACGGTCTTCGACCAGCTCATGCTCTTTTGCTACCGCTACGACCCTCGCGAGGGCAGCTACGTGCTCCAGGCCGTCCGGGTCATGCAGATCGGCGGGGTCATCACGGTCATTTCCCTCGGCGGGCTCGTCGGGTGGCTGATCCGGGGCGAGCTGCGCAAGCGGACGCACCTGGGCGCCTCCGCGGCGCGGGACGCCGGGGGCAACGCGGGCACACGGGCGGGCTCGGGCACTTCGATCATCCAGAACGCGGCGGTGGGCGCACCATGAACAGCACATTCTCCTCTTCCCTGCATTCGACCCTCGACGCCGGCATCGCCCCGATCCTCGGGCAGGCCTGGCTCAGAGACATCTTCTTCAAGCAGCCCGGCTCGAGCGAGCTTGCGCGCGAGAGCGACGGCCTGTTCCTCTACGTGCTCTGGGTCAACATCATCAGCTTCATCATCGTCATCGGCCTGATGCTGTACTTCGTGTGGAAGTACCGGCGCAGCCAGCAGTCGAGCAACTACCAGGTCAGCTCCTCGCACAACACCCCGCTCGAGCTCGCCTGGTCCATCATCCCGCTGCTGGTCATGGTCCCGATCTTTTTCATCGGGTTCCACGGCTACATCAACAAGCTCGCCTCCCCCGCCAACGCCGAGGAAATCCGCGTCACCGGCATGCAGTGGAAATGGACCGCCCAGTACTCCAACGGCAAGGAAGCCGACGAGACCATGAACGTCCCCGACCCCTCCAGGCTCGAGGGTCCGATGACCCAGTGGAAGGCCGACACCCGCCGCTCCGGCAACGACGCCGAGGGCACCCCCATCATCGTCGTCCCCGCCAAGCGGGCCGTGCGCGTCATGCTCACGAGCAACGACGTCATCCACAGCTTCTACATCCCCGGCTTCCGCGTGAAGATGGACGTCTTCCCCAACCGCTACACCAGCCTCACCTTCACCGCCGACGAGCCCGGGCGCGACCACGTCGTGTGGTGCGCCGAGTACTGCGGCCAGAACCACTCCGAGATGGCCGCGTGGATCCGCGTCGTCTCCGAGGAGGAGTTCGTCGCCTACAAGAACAAGGTCAAGACCGGCGTCGACTTCCCCACCCCCGAGGCCTATGGCGAGTACGTCGCCAAGCTCAAGGGCTGCCGCGGCTGCCACAGCATCGACGGCACCGCCAACACCGGCCCCACCTGGACCCAGGTCTACGGCATCGCCAAGGAATTCTCCACCACCAACGACGTCAAGGGCTACACCGACGCCGAGATGAGCGACCCCGTCACCTACGCCAACTACATCCGTGAGTCCGTCTACGACCCCGGCGCCAAGATCCACGCCGGCTACAACCCGCAGATGAACAGCTACCGCGGCCTCGTCACCGAGGAGCAGCTCGCCGGCCTCACCGCCTACATCAAGAGCCTGTCCCCCAAGGCCAAGGACGCCGGCAAGCAGTAAGTCCGTTCCCCTCACCCGACCCCACGCCTCACGCAGTCAGAGGTGCACCCGATGTCCACCATCAGCGGCTCTCACGGTTCCCACGGCCACGCGCACGACCACCCCCACGGGCACGCCCACGGCAATGACGGTCACGGCCACCACGGCCATTACCTCACGCCCAAGGGCTCCATGTTCGCAACCATCGTCGACTGGGCCACCACCATCGACCACAAGAAGATCGGCGTGATGTACCTCACGGCGATCCTCTTCATGTTCTTCCTCGGCGGCGTCGCGGCCCTCGCCGTCCGCCTCGAGCTCTTCGTCCCCACCACGGTCACCCACACCGCCCAGGGCACCACCCAGATCACCGGCCAGATGTTCGGGGCCGCCGACGCCGCCAGCGTCAACCCCGGCAACGAGACCTACAACCGCATCTTCACGCTCCACGGCCTGATCATGGTCTTCCTCGTGATCGTCCCGAGCGTGCCCGCCAGCCTGGGCAACTTCCTGCTGCCCCTCATGCTCGGGGCGAAGGACGTCGCCTTCCCCAAGCTCAACCTCGCCAGCTGGTACATCTACCTCTTCGGCTCCACCTTCGCCATCCTCGCCGTCGTCCTTGGCGGCGTCGACACCGGCTGGACCTTCTACACCCCGTACTCCACCATCACCGACGCCGACCACATGCGCGTGGTCTGGATGATCCTCGCGGCGTTCATCCTGGGCTTCAGCTCCATCTTCACCGGCCTCAACTTCGTCGTCACCGTTCACAAGCTCCGCGCCCCCGGCATGGGCTGGTTCGACATGCCCCTGTTCGTCTGGGGCATCTACGCCACCAGCATCATCCAGGTCCTCGCGACCCCGGTCATCGGCATCACCCTGCTGCTGCTCACCTTCGAGCGGCTCTTCCACATCGGCATCTTCGACCCCCGCCTCGGCGGCGACCCGGTGCTCTTCCAGCACTTCTTCTGGTTCTACAGCCACCCCGTCGTGTACGTGATGATCCTGCCGGGCATGGCGATCATCTCCGAACTCATCGCCGTGCACGCCCGCAAGAAGATCTTCGGCTACCGCGCCGTCGCCTTCAGCTCCCTGGCCATCGCCGGCATCGCGTTCATCGTGTGGGGCCACCACATGTTCACGAGCCAGGGCGAGGTCATCAGCGTGATCTTCTCCGCCCTGACCTTCCTGGTCGCCATCCCCACCGCGGTCAAGGTCTTCAACTGGACCGCCACGCTCTACAAGGGCTCGATCGCCCTGACGACGCCCATGCTCTACGCCCTGGGCTTCCTGTTCCTGTTCTCCATCGGCGGCCTCACCGGCCTGTTCCTGGGCGCCCTGGCCACCGACCTGCACCTGCACGACACCTACTTCGTCGTCGCCCACTTCCACTACGTCATGATGGGCGGCACGATCATCGCCTTCGTCGGCGGCATCCACCACTGGTGGCCCAAGATGTTCGGCAAGATGTACTACGAGCCCGCCGCCAAGCTCGGCTTCTGGCTCGTGTTCATCGGCTTCAACCTCACCTTCTTCCCCCAGTTCATCATGGGCAGCCAGGGCATGCCGCGCCGCTACGCCAGCTACGCCCCCGAGTTCACCATCTATCACGAGCTCAGCACCATCGGCGCCTTCACCCTGCTCGCCGGCTTCCTCGTGCACCTGTTCACCTTCGTGCACTCGCTGCTCGCCGGACCCAAGGCCGAGCCCAACCCCTGGGGCGGCCTGACCTTCGAGTGGACCAACGCCTCCAGCCCCCCGATCGAGCACAACTTCGAGCACGAGCCCGTCGCAACCCACGGCCCGTACGACTACGACACCGTCCTGCCGCCGCAGACCCGCCCGGGCGAGTGGCACCTCCCCAAGCCGGCCGCAGGTGGGGGGGGCGGCGGACACCACTGAAGCAGGGTGTCAAGGTGTCGAGGTGCCGAGGTGTCGAGGGATGACACCGGAGCGAGCCTCCTCACCTGACACCTCGACACCTTGGCACCTCGACACCTTCCGAGACTCCCATGAGCACCATCGACCTCCACGACCGCTTCCCGGCAGACACGGGTGATCGGACGTATTACGAGACGTACAAGGCCGCGGCCCACTACCGCGACCGCGACCACGAGTTCGACGCCGTGAAGTTCGGCGTGTGGCTGTTCCTCGCCACCGAGATCCTGCTGTTCAGCGGCATGTTCGTCGGTTACGCGGTGCTGCGCCTGCTGCACCCCGAGGCGTTCGTAAACGGCTCGGGGTACCTCGACGTGGGCTGGGGCCTGCTCAACACCGTGGTGCTGCTGTACTCGAGCTTCACCGTCGCGTGCGCCGTGCGCTGCGCCCAGGTCGGCGACCAGGCCGGCCTGAAGCGCAACATCATCATCACCACCGTCTGCGGCCTCGCGTTCCTCGTCATCAAGTTCGTCTTCGAGTACTACCCCAAGTGGACGCAGGGCAAGCTCCCGGGCAAGTTCTTCAGCTACCCCGGCGCGCACGACCCCAACGAGCCGCTGTGGTGGGGCCTCTACTGGGGCGCCACCGGCATCCACGCCACCCACGTGCTCGTCGGCATCGGGCTGTTCCTGTGGCTGCTCGTCCGCGCCAATAAGCGCCACTTCGGCCCGACCCACTACAACGCCGTCGAAGGCGTCGGCCTCTACTGGCACATCGTCGACATCGTGTGGATCTTCCTCTTCCCCCTGCTCTACCTCATCCACTGAAGCGCCGTGCCCGCCCCGGCACGCCTCCCGTCCACCGACCCACAAGCACCCTCTGACCGAGACACGACCATGAGCAGCGGCCAGGACCAGTTCATCATCCACGACGACGGCCACGCCGACACCCACGGCGAGCACCACGGCCACGTCATCGTCTCCAAGGGCACCCTCGTCGCCATCTTCGGCGCCCTGCTCTTCTTCACCCTCCTCACCGTCGGCCTCGCCCAGGTCGAGCAGCTCATCGCCCACACCTTCGAGATCGTCATCCCCCAGTGGGTGAACGTGCTCGTCGCGATGAGCATCGCCAGCGTCAAGACCATGCTCGTCGTCCTGTACTTCATGCAGCTTCGGTACGACAACCCCACCAACAGCATGGTGTTCATCTTCACCATCCTCACCGTCGGCTTCTTCCTCGGCTTCACCGTCATCGACCTGGGCAACCGTGGCTCCATCTACGGTTTCAAGGCCCAGTACATCGTGCCCGGCGGCACCGGCCTAAGCAGCGACAGGAAGCCCGTCACCGCCACCGCCGCCGCGGCGGCCAGCAACCCCGAGCACCCCTTGCACCAGGTATGGCTGCACGCCCAGCACAAGGACGACCACGCCGCGCACCTGCGCCGCGGCGCCGGCGACGGCACACTCATCTTCGACGACGCCCCCATGAACCGCTCGGGCGCCGAGCGCAGCCGCCCGGTCCGGGGCCTCACCCTGCCCGGGTTCGCCCCCGCCCAGGCCGACCCCCACGGCGCGCCCGCCGGCGACGCCCACGGGGCCGCCCCCGCCGACAAGCCCGCCGATCACGCCAAGCCCGCCCCCGCCGGGCACTGACGCCCCGACGGCGTGCTCCCCGCCCGGGAGCAGCGCCGGACTGAAAGGACCATGAGCCGCCGAGTCGGCGCCATCATCGCGATCGTCAGCCTGGCGGTGCTCGCCGCGAGCGTCCTGGCGATGACGCGCCGCGTGCGCGAGTTCAACGAGCGGGCCGAGTTCCCGCAGTACCGCATCAAGCCGGTCACGACCCGCGACCTGAACGTCTGGGACCGGCCGCTGCGCATCACCGACACGACGATCGAGCACGCGGGCCGGACTATCCCGGCCATCCGCATCGAGTACGCCGGCCAGTCCGTAGTCACGCCCATCAAGCCCCCGCCGGCCCCGGACCTGCCCAAGCTCGTCGGGTACGCCGAGTGGCTCGCGGTGCTCCAGATCAAGGAATACCCCCCCAAGACCAGCGTGCAGGAGTCGACGACCCCGGCCTCCCAGCGCGTCGCGGTCGTCAAGCGCAACCCGGCCGAGGGTTACGATCCCGAGACCTGGGGCCAGGTGCGCCGGGCCGACTGGACCTTCGACTTCTACGTGCTCACGCCCGAGGGCGCGATCGAGCACGAGCAGCGCCGCTTCCCGCGCAGCGACCTGGGCGAACGCTCGCTCGCAGCCCGCGCCAAGGCCGCGATCGACGCCGGCAAGCCCGACGACCCCGACGCGCGGCTGCACGCCGTCGCGCCGCTCGAGGAGCGGACCTGGGAGTACGCCTCGGCCCTGTTCGTGATCCCCGCCCTTCAGGTCCCCAAGTACAAGTTCAAGGACGACGCCGTGGGCGCCATGGGGTGGACGCTCCCCGCGGGCATGTTCAGCGCCCTGGCGTTCACCGGCGGGCTCGTGTTCGCCGTCGCTCGCGGGCGACGGGCCCCGCAGCCCGCGCCGTTGTCCGCACCGCCCGGTGCGCCCGTCTCATAGCAGGTGCGTGCGCTCGTGCTCGGCGGTGCCGGGCCGGTCGCGCACGGCGAGGCGGCCGACGATGTGCGACAGCCGGCGCAGCTCGTCGCGAGCCTCGGTTACCGAGTTCGTCTCGTTCACGGTCCACATGGCCAGCGACGCGGTCTCGGTGATGATGGGGAAGCCAAAGCCCGTGCCAGTCGCCATCAGCGCCTCGCACACGCTCCGCGCCAGCGGCACGTCGTTGCTCTGCAGGGCCCGGTCCAGCAGCGGCAGCTTGCGCCGTGCTTCCTCGATGTAATTGAGCACCGGCTCGGTGAGCGACAGGACGTCCTCGACCTGGCTGTAGATCGGCTCGTCGCCCGTGGGCATGTTGCGCGAACGGATCTGGTGCGTCACGCGCAGCAGCAGGCTGCCCGCGTCGTACGGCTTGCGGATCACCTCGTCCGCGCCCGCCTCGACCGCGTGCCGGGCCGCGCCCGAGCTCGTGTCGACCGTCAGCACCAGGATCGGCCCGCGGAACCCGCCCGTGCGGATCGAGCGGATGAGGTCGAACGCCATCTCGTCGCCCAGGTGCAGGTCCGTGATGATCACGTCGTACAGGTCGCGCGACAGCGCCGCGCGGGCCTCGGCCGGGCTGTCGGCACAGTCGACCCGCATCGGCGAGTTCCGCAGCGACATCTTGATCAGCTCCCGCCCCAGCGACTCGTCGTCGATGTACAGGATCCGCGCCGGCACGAGCTGGCCCGAGGTCGACGCCGCCGCGCCCTCGCGGCACTCGGCCGTGTTCAGGTACTGACGCGGGTCGATCGGCGTGACGAACGTCATGCCCATCTGGTGCATGCGCCCCTGCACGTGCGTGCACCAGCGGACCACGCCCTTCACGCCCGCGGGCCGTCCCATGACGTTCGTCAGGTGCACCGTGCACCGCGTTCCCGGGTGCACGAACCCGGAGATCACGCAGCACGCCCCGCCTGCGGACAGGTTCCGCATGAAGACGTTGACCTTCGAGGAGCTGCCGCCCGGGTGCGCCAGGTCGACCCCGATCGGCCCGCAGCGGTACTTGAGCCGCTCGTACTTGCGGCGCTGTTTCGCCTTCGCGTTCGCCTGGTCGGCCGCGTCCAGCGCGTCGAGCATCGGCGCCAGGTCGTCAAGTTCCGTGCGCGTGGCCCGTGGGCTCGTCTGCGGCATCGCGAGATCCTCCTCCGGTTGTCCGAGCCAACGATCGGCCGGTCCGTGGGGACGCTCAATTCGTGCAAAGTCAACCCGGGCGATTTCTCCGACCCGCGCGGTTGGGGGTCCTCACCGATGTGCACATTTGCGCGCCCCGCAGGGTCACGGCGTGGGGCCGGGGTGCCAACCCGCCGAACGGACACCGCGAATGCCCGTTACCAGGGCCTCGGGCCCCAGCACGTACCAGTCCGGATAGCCGACCCCCGACACGAAGTACGGGAGCTGGGTCGTCGTCCGCATGCCGACAAGGTCGCTCCCGCCCACCACGCCGATCCGCCCCGCGCCGCCGCGCCGCGGCAGCGACGCCACGATCCCCGCGCCCGGCTTGGCAAGTTCGGACGCGACCGCGCCCGCGTCGACCAGCGTCGCCCAGGCACGGTTCGAGCCCGGGCCGCCGTACAGCACGGCCGCGGCGGTGGCGCTGTCGGGCCGGGCAAGGAAGTCGGCGTCGCTCATGACACGGAACGAGCCGTTGCCGCGGTACAGGAACGTCTCGCTGTCGAAGCGGGCCTTCGCGAGCGACCACGCGTTCTCGTCCGCGGATCCGCCGGTGGAATACACCAGCACGGGGTTTCCGCGGAAGACGTTCTTGAACCCGCCGGCGTTGATCGCCACGTCCGGCTCGGGCGTGGGGGGCTCGGCGGCAAGTGCCTTGGCCTTGAGGAACTCCATGAGCGGTGGCCAGTCGACGCACTCGTTCCCCCACCAGTGCCCCGCTTCGGGCTGCTCGTGGTACTTGAGGTCCGTGTGCTGCGCGAGCCGGCCGACCATCATGCGGGCCATCGAGACGGGCACGTTGTCGTCCTTGTCGCCGTGCAGGATGTAGATCGGCGTCGCCATGAGCCGGTCGACCATGTCGAGCGTGCGGCTGGGGGCCGAGGCCCGGCGGAGCGCGACGCGCACTGGGTCGTCGCCAGGCCACTCCCCTGCGCCGGTATACGACCAGAAGTCGGGCCAGCCGGCGCTGGGGGCGATGGCCGCGAACCGGCCGGGGTAGGTCACGCCGAGCTGCCACGTGCCATGCCCGCCCATGCTGTGTCCGGTGAGACAGGTTCGCCGCCGGTCCGTGCCGAACATCGACTCCGCGATCGTGAGCACTTCCATGGCGTCGAGCCGGCCCCAATCCTCCCAGTCGAAGCCGAACGGGCGCCGGTTGGTCGGGCACACGATCCAGGCCCAGTCCTTGGGCGCGTACGCCGCGGCCTGGCTCGTCGCCTCGACCGACGCCCCGTGCAGCGACAGGATGAGCGCGAGCTTCTCGCCGGGCGCGGGGTCGCGGGCAGGCGGGACGACCGCGAAGTACTGCACGCTGCCGTCGATCGCGCTGAGGAACGTGCGCACGTGCCGCTCGCGCGCAGACTTGGCCTCGAGCGGGAACGTGCGGGAGTGGACCGTCGCTCCCGCGAACAGCAGTTCCAGTTTCAGGACCGGGGCCGCGGCCCCGGCGGCCGGTGCGCCCGGCACGCCGAACCGCACCGGCACCTTCATCACGCTCAGCGGCGGCAACGCCGGCAGGTCGTTCAGCGTCTCCGGGCCTCCGCCCTCGATCGAGGCTCGGATCTTCGCCCCTTCGCACCACGCGTCCTGGGCGTTCACCACGACCACGCCTGCGAGGTACGTCGTCGTGCTCGGATCGTCGGTGAGGATCGACGGGAGCGTCGGATCGCCCGAGGCGATGAACAGCGGGGCCGGCGGCTCGCCGAAGGCCACCTTCAGCCCGCCCCGCCCGCCGCGGAACAGCAGGTGCGTCTCCCCCTGTTCCAGCACGATCGGCACGCGGATGAGGCCGTTCTCGTACACGTCGCCGGCCCGCAGCGTCCACGTCACGGACCCGCCCTCGCCCGTCGTGGCGCCGACGTACACGTGCCGGTGCCCAGAAGCCTCGAGCATGACGACCCGACGCCGATCGCTCGTTACGGTCGCGAACGCGTACCCGCCGGCCAACGCCCGGTCCTCGAAGCGGCCGTCCGCGTTGGCCTGCAGGGCCCGCCACGTCCGGGATTCGGCCGGCTTGGGGTCTCCACCAACGCCGACGTCCGCCGTGGTCGCCGTGGGGGCCGGGATCACATCCCCCTCAACTGGGGGATTAAAGGTGCCGGTCGCGAGCGCGTGCTCGATCGGGTCCACGAAAACGGGCGATCGGGTGGAACGCAGCACGGATTCGACCACGAGCACACGGTCGACCACCGGCACGCTGGGCGGCGGGCCCTCGGCAGGGGCCTGTCCGCGAGCCGCGGCCGCGACGACCAGAATGAAGGCGATCACGGATGCCTGAATCGACCGCACGGGAAGAGCGAAAGCCATGGCGGAGAATACCGGACGCCCGGACAGGGTGTCTGGCTACCCGTTTTGAACAGTTGGTCCGGCGAACAGACCGGTGCTAAAATCGGGCAAATCGTCCAATCGTTCTTCAACCCCCTCGTGGAGGAGTACCTGCGTGAAGACCCTGCTTTCGCCGCGCGAGTTGGCCGACGCGATCGGAGCGAGTGAATCCTCGCTCAAGCGCTGGACCGACGGCGGGTTGATCACCGCGATGCGGACGGCGGGCGGGCACCGGCGAATTCCGCTGGCAGAGGCGATCCGGTTCATCCGGGAGACGTCGCAGCCGGTGGTGCGCCCCGAAATCCTGGGGCTGGGGGACGTCGAGATCATGCCGCGGGTAGTCCAGGCGGCGCCGACGGACCGTGCCGCGGCCCTGTACGCGGCCCTGAGCGCCGGCGACATGGCCAAGGGGCGCGGGCTGATCGTGTCGATGTTCCTCGGGGGCGAGTCGGTGGCGTCGATCTGCGACGGGCCGGTGCGGGAAGCGATGCAGAAGATTGGCGAGTTGTGGAGGCACGACGCCAGCGGGATCTACGTCGAGCACCGGGCAACGGACATCGTGATCCACACGTTCAACACGCTGCGGATGCTGCTGGCGTCGCCGGACAATTCCGCGCCCGTGGCGATCGGCGGCGCCCCGGCCCGCGACCCGTACCTCATCCCGTCGCTGGCGTGCGCGATGTGCCTGGCGTCGGCCGGCTACCGCGAAATCAACCTTGGGCCGGACACGCCGCTGGAGGCGATGGCGCGGGCGGCGGAGCACTTTGGGGCGAGATTTGTGTGGCTGGCGATCAGCGCCACGGCGACCACGCCGCCGGACCTGCCGCAGCAGGTTGCGGGGCTGGCCGAGCGGCTCCACCCGCGCGGGGTGCCGGTGGTGGTGGGGGGGCGAGCCCTGCCGGGCGGATTCGCCAAGGGGCTGCACTCGAACGTGCGCGTGGCGGAATCGATGGCGGCGCTGGTGGAGATCGCCAAGATCTTGGCGGGGCGAAGGTAAGAACGTCAGGCATTCGAGCGGCCGCGCTGCTGCAGGATCTCGGTCAGGCTATCAGCCTGGTGGTCGGCGTGGTAGCTGCTGCGGACCATCGCACCGCTTTCGACCACGCGGAAACCGCGCCGGACGCCTTCGACCTTGTACATCTCGAACTGCTCGGGCGTGACCCAGCGGGCGATTGGGAGGTGGTTACGGGTCGGTTGCAGGTACTGGCCGATCGTGAGCACCTCGAGCCCGGTGACGGGGTCGGCCGGACCGTCGGTGGGGCGGCGCACGCGGGTCGCGGCCTGCACCTCGTCCATGAGCGTGAGCACCTCGTCGTCGCGCTCGCCGATGCCGACCATGATGCCCGTTTTCGAGACCACGCCCTGCTCGCGGCAGCGCCGGAGCAGCTCAAGGCTGCGGTCGAACTTGGCGCTGGGGCGAACGGCCGGGTACATGCGCCGGACGGTCTCAAGGTTGTGGTTGATGATGTGCGGGCGGGCGTCGATCACCATCTGCAGGGCGGCCCAGTTGCCCTCGAAATCCGGGATAAGGACTTCGATGGACATATCCGGGCAGGCGTCGCGGGTGCGGACGATGGTCTCGGCCCAGATGCCGGCCCCGCCGTCGGCGAGCTCATCGCGGTTGACGCTCGTGATGACGACGTGCTTGAGGCCCATGAGGGCGAGGCTTTCGGCGACGCGCCGGGGCTCGTCCTTGTCGACGGTTCCGGGGCGGCCGGTCTTGACGTTGCAGAAGCCGCACGCGCGGGTGCAGGTGTCGCCCAGGATCATGATGGTGGCGACGCCGCGGGCCCAGCACTCGCCCATGTTGGGGCACGAGGCTTCCTGGCAGACGGTGTGGAGACGGTGTTGGTCGATGATGCCCTTGAGCCGGTTGTAGCCGGGGCCGCCGGGGACCTTGGCCCGGAGCCAGGCGGGCTTGCGTCGAACGCCCATCTGGTGGACGCCGCCGTCGGCGTTGTTGAGCACAAACCCTGACAGACTAAGAACGGGCTTATCGAGGTTACGGACCGGATCCCCGCCCAGAGCCCGAGCGTGGCGGGGTGGGGCGGCGGGGGTGGGGGGCTCAAGAGACATACTGGAACAACTGTACACCGGCCCGGCAGGAAGGGTCGGAACGGCCCGGAAGGGGCCCGGGCGGCGCAAGATTGACGGACTTCTCATACGGAAGGGCCGGGGGGGTCGATCGAAGGCGGGCATGATCCGATAGTCGATGTCCCCGCCTTGAGCGCGGCCGCAGGGCTCACTTTTCCGGACCTTGGCAAGCCGGTATCGTGAAGGCCCCGCGAACCGGGCTGGTTCGTCGGCGTACCCGACGGGACCTCGGGGCTACCAAGAAGGCACAGGAGCGGCCGCGTGAACGAGACGACGCAACGGATTCGGACGACAGCGACGGGACGGCGGGCGTGGGTCGTCGCGCTGAGCGCCGGGACCTCGGCCGGGCTGCTGTTGAGCGGGCTCGGCGGGTGCGCGAACGCTCCGGGCATGGAGTCGGACTCGTTCCTGGACCCGAGCGTGATCGGTCGCTGGGAGCACACCCCGACGGTCGTGCCGATCCTGGACCGCATCGACAGTATTGAGGGCCTGGACGCGGAGTACGTCGAGCCGTCGGAGCCGACGCCCGAGGACCTCGTCCCGGTGGCGGTTGAGTACGCCATGGCCCCGGGCGACGCGATCCAGATCCGCGTGCGCGACCTGGTGCGGGTGGGGTCGGAGGAACTGCTCGACCGCGTGATCGACCAGAAGGGCCAGATCGACCTGCCCAAGGTCGGCCAGGTGCGTGTTGCCGGGCTCACGCCGTCGCAGGCGAACACCGCGATCGCCAACGCGATCATCACGGCCCAGATCATCACGCGCGACCCGGTCGTGTCGGTGACGCTGCAGACGTCGCGCCGTCAAACCTTCAGCGCGTTCGGGCAGGTGAACGCTCCGGGCACGTACCTGATCCCCGAGTCGAACTATCGGCTGCTCGAGGCCCTGACGGCGGCGGGCGGCTGGGCGGAGAACGCCCCGTACGTGTTCGTCATTCGCCAGGCGGCGTTGGCCGACGAGGCGGGCGGGCTGGGGTCGCCGATGGGCACGAACGCCCCGGCGGCGCCGAGCAACCCGATGTCGTCGCCTGCGCCGGCGCCGTCGGCGACGCCGGCCAAGAGCGCCGACGACCTCATGAAGGTCATCGACGACCTGTCGAGCCCGCAGCCCAAGAAGCCCTCGCCGGGCGTGGTGCGCGGCTCGTCGCGGGCCGGGACGTCCGGGCGTGCGCAGCCGGGCAAGGACGGGGCGCCGCCGATCGATCTCGAGGACGCGTCGGCCAAGCCGGCGCGGACCGAGGCCACCGGCGGGACCGGGGCGCCGCCGGCCGACGGGGGCAAGTTCAACTGGATCTACGTGAACGGCCAGTGGGTCAAGGCCGCGGCCCGTGACACGGGCACGCCGGGCGCGGGGGGCGGCATGCCGAGCGCGACGGGCGAGAACCGCGCGGACGACCTGGTGACGCAGCGGGTGATCCGGATCCCGATGGAGCCGCTGATCTCGGGCAACGCGAAGTACAACATCGTGGTGCGTCCGGGGGACGTGCTGCGGATCCCGGGGTCGGGGCAGGGCTTTATCTACATGGGCGGGCAGATTGCGCGACCCGGGAGTTACGGGCTTCCGAGCAGCGGACGGCTGACCTTGCAGCGTGCCGTGGACGCCGCGGGCGGCCTGGGCGGCATCGCGATCCCCGAGCGCGTGGACCTGACGCGCATGCTCCCGGGGGACCGGCAGGCGACGATCCGGCTGAACCTGCGGGCGATCGCGGAACAGACGCAGCCGGACATCTATTTGAAGCCCGACGATCGTGTCAACATCGGCACCAACTTCTGGGCGTTCCCGCTCGCGGTTTTGCGGGGCGGGTTCCGTGTCAGCTACGGGTTCGGGTTCCTGCTGGACAGGAACTTCGGCAGCGACGTGTTCGGCGCGCCGCCGGACAGCTCGAACAACTGATCCCGACGGCGCCGGCGGCGGACCGGCGTGGGCAGGCGGACGAACCGGAGTGGGCGCTCCCGGCGTACGAGGCTCGTCGGCCGATTCCGGCCGGAACGGCGAACTGAGGAGTGAAGCGGCGTGACGACGGCGGCGGCCAACGCGGGCCAGACGGGCGTTCTTGACGCCGGTGGCGGCGCGCGGCGTGGCTCGCCGACGTGGACGTTCCTGCGGATCACGCCGCTGGGGGCGGTGCAGATCGCGCTCTTGCTGATCGCGTTTGTGGGGCTGTACTACCGCTGGTTCCTGTTCCAGTACCAGCACTGCCGCAACTCGCCGGCGGACTGGGGGCACGCGTACTTCATGCCGCTGGTGAGCCTGCACCTGATGTGGGTCAACCGCGAGGCGATCTCAAAGCTGACGCCGCGGGCGTTCTGGCCGGGGATCGTGCCGATGGCGTTCGGCATCGTTGCGTACGTGTACTTCACGGTGGGGTACTCGAACCACATGTTCCAGGGCTGGGCGATGCTGGTGACGCTGTTCGGCCTGGTGCTGCTGATGCTGGGCGTGCGGTACATGCGGTACGTGTTCATCCCGCTGGCGATGCTGGTGTTCGCCATCACGGTGTCCGAGATGGTGATGATCCTGCTGACGGCGAAGCTGCAGCTGATCGCGAGCCAGGGCGCGTACGTGATGCTGAACGCGGTGGGGATCAACACGGACCTGGCGGGCAACGTGCTCACGGTGTTCGACAGCCAGAAGAACCCGCACGAACTCAACGTGGCCGAGGCGTGCTCGGGGATGCGGATGCTGGTGGCGTTCATGGCGGTGGGGACGTGGGTGGCGATGTGGGCGTGCAAGCACTGGTGGCAGCGGGTGGTGCTCATCATGCTGGCCGGGCCGGTGTCGCTCTTGATCAACATGCTGCGGGTGGTGTTCCTGGGGCTGATGTCGCTGTACAACCCCGAGTTCGCCGCGGGGGACGCGCACACGTTCATCGGGACGCTGTGGCTGATCCCCGGCTTCCTGCTGTTCATGGCCCTGGTGTGGGCGCTCAACAACATCGTGCAGGAGGATGCGCCGGCGAAGGGGGCCCAGCGGCCGCTCGTCTTGCGCAAGGCGGCGCCGGGCGCGGGTGGGGTGGGGGGAGCGGGAGGCGCGGGCGCCGGCGGGCCCGGCCAGGGGGCGTCGTCGTGAGCCGGGCGCGCCCGATCCATGTCGCGTTCGTCGTGGCCCTGGTGATCCTGGGGGCGTCGGCGCTGGGGTTCACGGCGGTGATCGGCGCGATGCGGATCTACCTGCAGAAGCTCCCGATCAACCCGCCGGGGGACCGGCAGGTGTCGGCGATCCCGACCGAGACGGCGTCGTGGAAGCGTGTGGGGACGGACAAGGTCGAGGACGCCGCGATGCTCGAGGAACTGGGCACGCGGAATTACCTGAGCCGCGTGTACCAGCAGAAGAACCCGGCGCAGGGGCGTCGGGGCAAGACGCTCGAACTGCACCTGGCGTATTACACGGGGATGGTGGACACCGTGCCGCACGTGCCGGAGCGGTGCATGGTGGGCGGGGGCTGGGTGATCGCGGGCAACACCGAGACGCTCGACGTGACGCTCGACCGCGCGACGTGGATCGAGGACCGGGACGTGCCGGCGGACCTGGCGGGGCGCGTGTTCACGGCCCGGCTGAGCAACGAGTTCTCGGACGCGGCGGGGCAGCGCGTGCGCCTGCCGTTCGACCCGGGGGCGATCCGGCTGAACATCACGCCGTTCAAAGGGGCCGGCAGCGACCGCAAGCTGTTCGCGGGCTATTTCTTCATCGCCAACGGCGGGCACAAGCCCAACCCCAACGAGGTGCGGCTGCTGGCGTTCGATCTGCGGGACGATTACGCGTACTACCTGAAGGTGCAGGTGTCGAGCGCCGAGGTCGAGTCGGCGGCGGAACTTGCGCAGCTGGGCTCGAGCCTGCTCAGCGAACTGCTCCCCGAGATCATGCGGTGCGTTCCTGACTGGGTCGCGGTGCAGCGAGGGGAGTATCCGGCCGATAATCCGCGCCGCAAGGGCGTCGGCTCCGGGGGCGGGGCGTAAGCGGAGATTGCGCCCGGCCGGCGCGCGTGCGCGATCGGCCCGGGCGAACACGAGAGGACGGTTCAGCGATGGCGGCGAAGGTGAACACTCGGTTCGTGGTGATGCTGGCGGTGGTGCTCATCGCGCTCGCGGGCGTGGTCGGGTTCATCGGGTACACCACGATTCTGCGGTCCGGAGACCGGCTGGTCCGGCTCGGGGACGAGGCGATGGCCGCGGGCCGGCCCGAGGAGGCCGCGGACTTTTATTCGCGGGCCGTGAACAAGGACCAGGGCAACGTCGAGTGGCTGACCAAGTGGGTGTCCTCGATCGAGAAGATCACGCCGCGGAACAAGCAGGGCTACCAGGACCGCTATTTCGGGCAGTACGTGCCCGCGATGGCGCAGCTGGCGCGGGTGCAGCGGCGCGACGTCGCGGCCCAGCGCCGGTTCCTCGACGAGGCGATGGACCGCATGACGCGCTTCGGGGGCAACCTGCAGGCGTGGGAGGCGTTCGCGGGACAGGCGGGCGACACCCTGCGTTTCTTCGAGGACGACGCCAAGGGCCGCGACCAGCTCCGGCGCTATCGCGGCATGGCGAACGTCGCGATGATGAACTTCAACCCGCAGGTCTCCGACGAGGCGCTCAAGCAGACCGAGGAGGACTTGCGGGCTGCGCTCGCCGCGGACCCGGCCGACGAGGACTCGGCGTGCGCGCTGGCGGACTTCTTCCGCATCCGCTCCGCGTTCGCGCGTCAGAACCGGCAGGAGGCCCAGGTTCAGGAGCTGAACGCCAAGGCCCGCGAGGTGCTCACGACGTTCGCGGCGGCCAACCCCCCGGCGGGCCGGCCCAAGTCGGAACTGCTGCGGATGGAGTTGGCGGACCGGGTCCGCGAGGCCCGCGGGGGCAAGGGCCAGAGCAGCCTGGTCGACGTGATCAAGAACGTCGCGCCCGCGATGCGGGAGATGACCGACGCGGTCCTGGCGACGCCGCCGGAGAAGTTCAACCCGCTCGCGGCCGACCGGGCCGCGCGGCTGGTGGTCGTGTCGCGTGAGGAAGGTCTGGGCGCGGACGCCGCGGCCAAGATCATGGAACACGTCATCAAGGGTCACCCCAGCGACCCGCTGCTGCTCCTGCAGTACGGCAAGCTGCTGCAGCTGGGCGGCCAGCACGAGGCGGCCCTGGTGCAGTTTAAGAAGCTCGCGGCCCTGCCCGACCGGCCCGTGAGCCTGGACGGCCTGGTGCTGTACGAGATGCGGAGCGAGGCGGTCGCGGCCCAGGTGGACTCGGTGCTCGCGGGCTGGAAGCCGAGCCTGACCCGCGAGCAGCAGGACGAACTGCTGGGCAAGGTCAAGGCCCTGCGGGCCGAGGTGGCCGACCGCCTGGGCGGCTCGAGCCCGGTGCTCACGCTCATCGACGGCAAGATCGAGTTTGCGCAGAACAATCTCTCGGCGGCCCGCTCGCTGCTGACGCAGTACCTGACGGACACGGGCAACAGCGACTCGAGCGCGCTGCTGCTGCTGTCGCGCGTGCTCAACCGCCAGGGCAACACCGGCGGCGCCCGCGCGGCCCTGGAGCGGATGCTCGTGATCGAGCCCACCAACATCGCGGCCCGCATGGAGCTGGCCCGGCTGCTGGTCGCCACCGGCGACACCCGCGGGAGCGAGCGCGAGCTCGACGAGATCCTCAAGATCGACCCGACCAACTCCGAGGCCGGCCAGCAGCTCGAGCTCATCAAGACCGTGAACGCGGGCGTGGACGCGAGCGACCCGGTCGTCGCGACGATCGCGAAGGTGAACGAGAAGATCAACAGCGGCATGGACCCGGACTTCCCCGGGGCGATCAAGCTCGTGCAGGACGCGATCGCCAAGCAGGGCTACGAGGTCCGCCTGACGATGGCGCTGGCGAGCCTGCAGAACCGCTCGGGCGACAAGAACGGCGCGATCGAGACCGTCAAGAAGGGCCTGGAGGCCAACCCGGACAACCCGATCCTGCAGCGCGTGAAAGCGTCGCTGGAGATCACCAACCCGCTCGAGGCCCAGCTCGCGACGATCGAGACGCTGCAGTATCCCGAGTGGCAGAAGCACCTGCTGCGGTTCGACGCGTACCGCATCTTCGGCGTGGCCGACAAGGCGGCCGAGTCGCTCAAGGCGGCCGTGGCGCTGGCGCCCGACGAGGCGCTGGTGATCGAGTACCAGTTCCAGGACGCGCTGTCGCGCAAGGATGGCATCGCCGAGGCCCGGGCCCTGGCGGAGAAGGCGGCCCAGCGGAACCTCGACACCGTCAACGGCGCGTTCTTCCGCGGCCGGCTGCTGCTGACCGAGGGCAAGGCGTCCGAAGGGGCCGCGGCCCTGCAGCAGGCCGTCGAGCTCGACAAGAACAACCCGCAGGCGTGGCGGTTCCTGGGCGACGCCCGGCTTGAACTCCGCCAGTACGACGCGGCGGTCACGGCGTACCAGCGCTCGCTGGAGATCCGCCCCGACCAGGTGCGGGCGATCGGGGGCATGATCGAGGCCCACATGCGGGCCGGGCGGCTGGACGAGGCCCTGGGCGTGGCCCGGGCCAACAAGCGGATCGCCGAGAACGACAAGCGCGTGCGCGAGGCGTGGCTGACCCTCGAGGCGAGCGCACCCGGCGGCGACAAGGACTTCGCCCTCGCGGCCCGCCAGCAGGTGCTCAAGATCGACCCGGGCAACGACAGCAACCGGCTGGCGCTGGCGAGCCTGCTCATGAACCGCCAGCGCTGGGCCGAGGCCCGCACGGTCATCGACGAGCTGCTCGCCCGCGGCGAGCGGTTCATCGCCGCCGGCGAGGGCCCGGCCCTGCAGCTCGTGCAGCTCGACGCCCAGTGGTACGCCTCGCAGCAGAAGTACAAGGAGGCGTGGGATACCTGGCAGAAGTACATCGAGAAGCTCCCGGCCGAGAAGCGCGACGGCCAGGCCGAGGTCCTGCTCGCGCGGATGCTGCTGGCGGTGAACCAGCCGCAGGCGGCGGTCGAGGCCCTTATGAAGGGCCGCGACTACCAGGACAAGAAGACGCTCCCGATCGACCGCGAGCTGGGGGACCTCTACTTCCGGGCCGGCTTCGAGGAGAAGGCCCTCGAGTTCTACCAGAACGTGCTCAAGACCGGCCAGGATGAGGGCAACGTGGTGCTGCGGGCGACGCTCGAGACCATGCTGGTGCTCGGCCAGTTCAAGGAGGTCGACGACACGATCAAGGCGATGGGCGCGAAGGCCGACAACGATTCGGGTATCGTGATCATCCAGGCTCAGGCGGCCCAGCGGGCCGGCGACCGGGCCCGGGCCAAGCAGCTGCACGACCGCGCGGTCGCGATGGACCCGAACAACCCGGTGGTGTACGACGCCCGGGCGATCTTCAACCAGGCCGACCGCTCGCTGCTGCCCGACATCGAGGCCGACCTCAAGCGGGCCCTTGAGCTCAATTCCCGCTATACGGGCGCGCGGCTGCGCCTGGCGAGCCTGTACGCCAACACCGGGCGCTGGGACGAGTCGATCGGCGAACTCACGCGGGCCGTCGACCTCGACCCCAACAACACCGACCTGCGGGTCCGGCTCATCCGCACGCTCATCGAGCGCCAGCGCGGGGCCGAGGCGGTCGACCAGCTCAACAAGGCCCTGGCCCGCGAGCCGGAGAACATCCAGTGGCTCGTCTCGGCCGGCCAGATCTTCACGGCCCTTGGCAACCCCGAGGGCGCGCTGCCCTACATCGAGAAGGCGTGGGCCAAGATCAAGGTGGCGGAGGTCGCCAAGATCTACGTGCAGACGCTGCTGCGGTCGCGCCAGCCGAACCTGCCGCGGGCGATCGAGGTCCTCAACACCCCCGAGATCCAGATCGAGTCGAACGTGGAGCTGCTGGGCCTGCGGGCCCTCATCCACACGCTCGCCGGGCGCAAGCAACAGGCCGACCGCGACCTGGGGGCGGCGTTCAAGCTGACCAACCAGCAGGACAGCGACTCGGTGAACAAGTTCTTCACCGCGCTGCAGAACGTGTACCGCGACGCGGCCGAGAGGCTGAAGTTCCTCACGAGCATCAAGCCGGCCGACGGCTTTACGAGCTGGATGGCGATGGTGGTGGCGAACTCGAAGATGCGGGTTCCCGAAGCGCGCCAGGAGGGCATCAACGAGATCCGCCAGCTCGCCGAGAGCGAGGCCTCCGACCAGCGCATCCGGCTGGGCTCGTACCGGCTGATGGGCGCGCTGGCCTACGACGAGAAGCGATTCGACGACGCCGTGGACCAGTTCAAGAAGGCTCTGGACCTGAGCAAGCAGCTCCAGGCCGGGCCCGAGGGCGCCGCCAAGGCCATCGGCGACGCCGAGATCAACAACAACCTGGGGTACACTCTGGGCATCGACCTCAAGCGCCCGGAGGAAGGCTTCCCGTATGCGGAAGCGGCGGTGCGGACCCGCCCGCGCGAGCCCAAGTTCCTCGATACGCTCGGGGCGATCTACCTGGCCCAGGGGAACCTGGACAAGGCCGCCGATTACCTGCAGCGGGCCCAGGACAACTTTACCAGCGACGAGGAGAAGCCGGCCGTGTTCATCCACACCGCCCGGCTGCACCTGGCTCGCAAGAACCGGCAGGAAGCCCAGCGCTACGTCGACAGCCTCAAGGCCCTGCTGGGGGCCAACGAGCGCCTCGGTACTATCTACGCCGAGGAGCTCAAGGCCCTCACCGAAGAGCTGGCACGCTGACCCACCCCGGCGTCCCGGGCAGCCCGGGACGATCCGACCGACTCCGCACTCGGCGGCTTGCCGCCGCGACCACACGACCGAACGACCGAGCAGGAACTTCACCATGACGCCTCCGACCTCCGCACCCGCCGCCGTCGCCCCGAGCGCCCGACCCATGGCAGCCGCCGCCCCCGGGCGACCCGCGGGGGGCGCATCGCTCGACCCGGTCAAGCTGCTGCGCCAGCACTTCCCGTGGCTGGCGCTGGCGGGCATGATCGGGGGCGGCCTGGGCTGGGGGGCGTACGAGGTGCTGCAGCGGTACATGCCGACGTACACGACGCAGGTGCTCTTCCAGGTCACCGAGCCGATGCGCGGCACGACGCTCACGCCCGAGCAGACCAGCCGCGAAGAGGTCGACCGCTTCATGGGCACGCAGGTCGAGATCATGCGGTCCGACCAGGTGCTCAACGTGGTGATCGAGGACCCGCAGGTCGAGGCGACGAGCTGGTACAAGATGTTCTTCGAGCGCGGGAGCTTCCAGGCCCGCGACGCGGTCCGCGACCTGCGTGAGAAGCGGATCAGCGCCCGCGTGCGTCCGAACACCGAGCTGATGATCCTGACCGCGTCGTGGCGGGACGACAACGAGGCCGCGGTGCTCGCCAACGCCGTGGCCCGTGCGTACCTCGAGGACCTTCGCAAGAGCGGCCGGGCCGGCACCAGCGACCGGCGTGAGGCCCTGAACAAGCGGCTCACCAAGCTCTCGCTCGACCTCTCGGCGTCGGCGAACCGCCGGGCCCAGATCATCCGCCAGGAGGGCATCGATGCCGACGGCGCGGGCTCGCAGGCGCAGCAGGAAGTGCTCGTGCTGACCGCGAGCCGGGCCCAGGCCAACGACATGGTCATCGCCCTGCAGTCCGAGCTCATGGGCTACCAGCGCCAGATCGACAGCGACCAGGGCGTCAACTACCCCGACTCGATCCGCCAGGTCGCCAACAACGACCCGATCCTCAAGGGCATCGACGAGCGGATCGCCAGCCTGCGGGCCTCGGAGCGCCAGCTCCGCCAGCAGGGCTTCGGCGACCAGCACCCCGACGTGCAGGCGACCGTCACCTCGATCCGCGCCCAGGAAGAGGAGCGCGTCCGCCAGGAGGAACTCACCCTTCGCAAGCTCTTCGACGGCATGATCGACGACAAGCGCCGCCAGATCGAGTCCGCCAAGGCCAACATCGCCGACCTCACCGCCAAAATCAACGAGCTGCAGCTCAAGCGTGAACGTCAGACCGCGGCCAAGGCCGAGCTCGACCAGCTCGCCGACCAGATCTCCCGCATGGAGGTCGAAAAGCAGACCCTCGAGTCGGAGATGCAGAGCATCGAGGCCCAGCAGGGCATGCGGGCCGCCGACCGCGTCCTGCAGCGCCGCCAGGCCTCGGCCAACGGCGACCTCGCCTTCCCGCCCCCGCTGTTCATCTCGGTCGCGATGGGCGCCTTCGGTCTTGCCGGCCTTGTCGGCGGCCTGATCGTCCTGCGCGAGGTGCTCGACCAGCGCGTCCGCGGGCCGGCCGACATCGCCCTCATCCCGCGCATGCGGATCCTGGGCGTCATCCCCGACGTCTCCGAGGACCCGGCCCGTCCGCCCAACGTCGAGACCGCGTTCCGCGACAGCCCCAGCGGCGTCATCAGCGAGAGCTTCCGCCAGCTGCGGGCCCCGCTCGCCAAGCGCATGATGCAGGCCGGACACAAGAGCCTGCTCGTCGTCGGCGGCATGCCCGGGTCGGGGTCGTCGACCGTGGCGGCCAACCTCGCCATGTGCTGGGCCGCCAGCGACCAGCGCGTCCTGCTCATCGACGCCAACCTGCGCCGTCCGAGCATCCACAAGACCTTCGGCCTCAAGGACGGCCCCGGCCTGGGCGACGTGCTCAGCGGCGGGTCCACCCTGGCGCAGTCGGTCCAGCCCACGAGCGTCAAGAACCTCAGCGTCCTGTCTGCGGGTTCGCCGGCGAGCCGAGGCGTGCCGGAGCGGCTCGCGTCGACCGCCATGGGCTCGCTCATCAGCGAGGCCGGGGCCGGCTACGACGTGGTCATCATCGACGTCGCCCCGGCGATCGTCTCGGGCGACGGCCAGGCGCTGTCCAACCGCGTCGACGCCGTGGCCCTGGTCGTGCGGGCGCTGTCCGAGAAGCGCGGCCTGGTGGCCCGCCTCGCGGGCCAGTTCGCCGACTCGCGGGCCGAGTTCCTGGGCGTGGTCGTCAACGGCGCCCGCGCCAGCGCCGGCGGCTACTTCAAGGGCAACATCAAGGCCACCCACGAGTACGTCAAGAGCCTGTCCTGAGCGGGCGTCGTCCCCGGTCGGTAGTCCGTCCGTTGCTCGCGACCTCCCGAGATGACCTCGACCGCGCCCTCCAGCCCGCCCACCGCCTCCCGCCGCCGCGTGCTCGTCACCGGCGGCGCGGGGTTCATCGGGTCGCACCTGGTGGACCGGCTGCTCGAGCGCGGCGACAGCGTCACGGTCATCGACAACCTCTCGACCGGCCGGCGGCCCAACCTGCCGGTCGCGCACGAGCGGCTGCGGTTCATCGAGGCTGAACTCTCCGAGGCCCTCGCCGCCCTGGGCAAGGGCGAGCGGTTCGACGAGGTCTACCACCTCGCGGCCGCGGTTGGCGTGCGGCTGGTGATCGACGAGCCCATCGCCTCGATCGAGACCAACGTGGTGCAGACGATGGCGCTGCTGCGCTTCGCACTCGCCCACGGCCCGGACGCCAGGCCTGCCCCCACGCTCATCGCATCGAGCTCCGAGGTCTACGGCAAGGCCGAGAAGCAGCCCTTCAGTGAGGACGACGACGTCGTCTACGGGCCCACCACCAAGGCCCGCTGGTCGTACGCCTGCTCCAAGGCACTCGACGAATATCTCGCCCTGGCCCACCACCAGCGTCACGACCTGCCGGTGGTCATCGCCCGCTTCTTCAACACCGTCGGGCCCCGCCAGGTCGGGTCCTACGGCATGGTGCTGCCGAACTTCGTCCGCGCCGCGCTCGAGGGCCGGGATCTCGAGGTCCACGGCGACGGGCGCCAGTCGCGCTGCTTCTGCGACGTGCGCGACGTCGTCGGCGTGCTCCCCCGCCTCGTCGCCGACCGCGCGTGCCACGGGCGCGTGTTCAACGTTGGCTCCGACCGGGTGCTCACCATCGCCGAGCTCGCCGAGGCGGTCGTCCGCACGCTCGGGTCGCCCTCGCGCCTGCGCCTGGTGCCGTACGACCGCGCCTTCAGCGCCGGGTTCGAGGACCTGCGCAAGCGCCAGCCCGACCTCACGCGCCTGCGGTCCGCCATCGGCTTCGAGCCGCGCGTGAGCCTCGAGCAGACCATCCGCGACATCGCCGCCGACATGCGGGGCGTCATCGGCTCCGCCGGCAAGGGGGCCGCGTGACGCTCGCGCCGCTGCCTCAGGACCTGCCGCTGGGCTCGGGCCCGCTGCTGGACGGCTCGAGCGTGCACCTCCCGCCCGCGGCACTCGGCCAGGATGTCGGCGCCGGCATCGTCCACGCCGTGTCGACCCGGATGGACATCTTCAACGGCTACATCGGGGTGTTCCTCGTCGCGTTCCTGGTGTCGCTCATCGCGACCCCGATCATGCGACGCCTCGCCGTGGCCCACGGCATCATCGACCGCCCCAACGAGGCCCGCAAGACCCACCGCTACCCCATCGCGTACCTCGGCGGCGCGGGCGTGTACCTGGGCATCCTCGCGGCCATCCTCTTCAGCTACACCGCACCGGTGCACGGCCTGATCGACTTCCACACCTCCAAGTTCGCCCAGGCCGGCGATGTCCCGCGCGTCGTCCCGTTCTCGGTGCTCATGGGCATGACCATCATCATGCTCACCGGCCTCATCGACGACGTGCTCAAGATCTCCCCGCGCGTCAAGATCGCCGGGCAGCTGGTCGCGGCCGCGGCCATGGCCGCCGAGGATGTCGGCGTCAAGGTCGCTCAGCAGCTGCTCGCCCCGATCGGCGACGCCGTGGGCAATCCCAACCTCGTCTGGCACATCCCGCTGGGTGGTGCGGGCGACGTGCCGGTCGACGTGATGTACTGGACGGGCACGGCAATCATCGCGGTCTTCGTGCTGGGCGCCTGCAACGCCAGCAACCTCATCGACGGGCTCGACGGCCTGCTCTCGGGGGTCACGAGCATCTGCGCGTTCTGCCTGCTGGTCATCGCCCTGGGCCTGGCCGTGCTCGACGACGGCCCGCTCGACGCCGCCCGCGTGGTGCTGTGTCTGGCCCTGCTGGGCGGGTGCCTGGGGTTCCTCCCGCACAACTTCAACCCGGCGAGCATCTTCCTGGGGGACTGCGGGTCGCTGCTGCTGGGCTACTGCACGATCGCGATCATCCTGACCCTGGGCGACACGGGCAAGACCCAACTCGTGCTCGCCGGGCTCATGATCTACGCGATCCCGATCATCGACACCACCCTGGCGATCTTCCGGCGCAAGCTCTCGGGCAAGAGCATCGCCGACGCCGACGACCAGCACCTGCACCACATGCTCAAGCGCTCCCTTGGCGTCAAGGGCGCCGTGCTCGTGCTCTACGCCATCGGCATCAGCTTCGGCGCCATCGGCATCTGGCTCACCGAGGGCCGCGCCCGCATCACCTACACCCTCGCCATCGTCATGGTCGCCTTCATCGGCGTGACCGCGTTCAAGATCGCCCGACGCAAGCAGATCGAGGAGCAGGCCGCGGCGTTCGACCGGCGCGTCGGCGCCCTGGCCGCGCCGTCGGTCCCGGTCGCCTCGTCCGTGCCGCTGGCGACCCCGTCCGAGCCCTCTCCCGGCTCGACCACCCCGGCCCGGGTCTGAACTGCGCAGCCGCCCGCCCGGCCCGCCACTGCCCGGCCCCCGCACGCCCCGGCGACCGTCCGCTCGAACTACACTGCCGCTCGATGTCGACGCCGACGCCCGCGCCCGCCCACCCCGGCTTTGTCCGCACCATCGCCCTCATCAACCAGAAGGGCGGTGTCGGCAAGACCACCACCAGCGTCAACCTCGCCGCCGGGCTGGCCCGGCTCGGGCGCCCGACGCTGCTGGTCGACCTGGACCCGCAGGCCCACGCGACGCTGCACCTGGGCGTCGACGGCGTGGTCGGCCCGACGGTCTACGACGTCATCACCGACCCCGACGGGGTTGACATCGCCGCCGCCATGCGCCAGGCACGCGACAACCTCGCCGTCATCGGCGCCGAGACCGACCTCGCGGCGGCCGAGGGGGAATTGTCCCCCGCCGCCGACCGGCTCGGCCGGCTCAAGCGCGGGCTGGACCGGGCCGCGGCCCACGCCGCCGGCGCGGGCAAGCCGCTGCAGTTCATCCTCATCGACTGCCCTCCCTCGCTGGGCCTGCTGACGCTCAACGCCTTGGCGGCGGCCCGCGAGGTGTTCATCCCGATGCAGGCCCACTTCCTTGCGCTGCAGGGCGTGAGCAAGCTGCTCGAGACCGTGGGCATGGTCGGCCGCAGCGTGAACCCGCGACTGCACGTCACCGGCGTGGTGCTGTGCATGCACGACACCGCGAGCACGCACGTGAAGGAGGTCGTCGCCGACCTCGACTCGTTCTTCGAAGGCTCGCGCACGCAGGACGTGCCGTGGCGGGCGGCCCGGGTGTACAAGCCCGCCGTGCGCCGCAACATCAAGCTCGCCGAGTGCCCCAGCTTCGGTCAGAGCATCTTCGATTACGCCCCCGCCTGCCCCGGCGCGACCGACTATGAGCAGCTCGCCGGCGTGCTCGCCCGCGAGTGGGACCAGCTCGCCGTCCGCGTCGGCCCCTCGGTCGTCGTCACCACGGGCCAGGCGGGCGTCACCGGGCCCGCGGCGTGAGCGGGCGGCGACGTCGCTTGTGGCCCGTGCTCGCGTTCGGCGTGTACGCGCTCGTGATCTTCACGCTCACGCACTGGCCGCGGCTCACGATCCCCGAGACCGGCCTGGAGCGCACCGACATCTACGTGCACCTGCTGGTCTTCACCGGCTGGGCCGGGCTGCTCAACATCGCCGAGATCTTTGGCCCGCTGTGGTCGCCCCGGGCGATCGTGCTCCGGGCGGCGACGTGCGTGGTGTACGTCTGCTTCGACGAGGGCACGCAGGCCCTGCCGTTCGTGCAGCGCGACGCCCGCTGGGACGACCTCGCGGCCAACCTCACCGGTGTCGCCCTGGCGTTCGCCGCCCTGGGGGGGGTCGCGGCCCTCCGCCCCGGCCCGCGCGGGCAGCCGCCCCGGCGCACGGTGTGAGGCGCGTACGCTCGCGCATGACCTCCCGCTATGACCAGTTCCAGGAGTTCCGCACCCGTCTCAACGAGCGCATCCTCGGCAAGCCCGCCGCCGACGGCGCCGAGCGCCAGGGCGGCTCGGGCACGCTCGTCACCAGGCGGTTCTTCGCCCTCGACGACCAGACTTACCGGCCCGGTGCGCTCGACCGCAAGACCAAGGAATTGCTGGGGCTCTCGGCGAGCCTCGTGCTCCGCTGCGACGACTGCGTGAGCTACCACGTCGACCAGGCCGTCAAGGCCGGCGCGACCGACCAGGAGATCTGGGAGACCTTCGACGTCGGGCTGATCGTGGGGGGGTCGATCGTGATCCCGCACCTGCGCCGGGCGGTGGACTTCCTTGAAGAATGCCGCGCCCGGGGTCGGAGCGCCGGTGCCGGGCCGTCCTGACACGTTCTTTGCTTGCGGCCGCCCCGCGGACACCCCCGCGCGCGGTAGATTCGGTGAACGGTCCAGGAGAAGCGCGATGCCCAGTCGCAGCGAAAGCTCGAAATCCACCCGCCCCCCCAAGGGCCGCATCGACATCCTCTCGATGGGGTCGACCGGCTCGGGCAAGAAGTCCAGGGCCCGATCCCGCAAAGCCGGCGGCACGGCGCCCCCGGGCGCGCGCGACGTCATTCCGCCTGATGACCCGTGGTACATCGACCCCAACGCGTTCCCGCGCCGCGCGCCCATGCGCGAGCGGCTGAAGTTCTGCCTCAAGTACGCGGTGCTCGCGCCGTCGAGTCACAACTCCCAGCCGTGGCGCTTCATGGTGGGCGATGACCACGTCCGCGTCTTCGCCGACAGAACCCGCGCGCTGCCGGTCGTGGACCCCGAGGACCGTGAACTCACCATCTCCGTGGGCTGCGCCGTCGAGCATCTGCGGCTGGCGATGCTCCGGCACAGGCTGGCAGCCCGCGTGGAGCCCTTGCCCCGCGCCGACGATCATGATCTGCTGGCGATCGTCCACGTCGAGCCGCGTCCGGCGGCGCCGACCGGCGAGCAGTGCGCCATGGCCGACGCCGTGCCGCTGCGGCGCACGAACCGGCGCGCGTTCGACGCGCGCGTGCCGCATGAGATGCTTCTCGACGCGCTCGTCCGCCACGCCGGCGCACTGGGCGCCGAATTCGTCTGCATCACGGACCCGCGCGAACGCCGGGTGTGCGCCGAACTCGTCGCCGAGGCCGACCGCGTGCAGTTCGCCTCACGCCAGTTCAGGCGCGAGCTGGCGTCCTGGATGCACCACAACCGCTCGCTCAGCCAGGACGGGCTCCCGGGGTTCGCCACGGGGATGTCCGAATTGCCGAGCCTGCTCGCCCCGCTCGTGGTCCGCACCTTTGACCTGGGCGACGGCCGGGCCGCACGCGATCATGACCTCGCCGAGCATTCTCCCGTCCTGGCCGTGCTCGGCACTGAGCACGACTCGGTGGCCGACTGGCTCAGCGCCGGCCGGGCGCTCGCCGCGGTGCTGCTGCGGGCCCACGTCGACGGCCTGTGCGTGAGTTATCTCAACCAGCCCATCGAGATCCCGGAATTGCGGTCGCGCGTGCGGCGGTTCACCCCCAAGATCGCCGCCCCGCAGATCCTGCTTCGATTGGGCTACGGTCCCTCGACCCATCGCACGCCGCGTCGGCCGGTGGAGCGTGTGCTCGTCCACACCGGCCTGTAGGCGGCCCGCAGCCCGCCCCGGGGCTTCAATCCCTCATGGCCCGCGCCGCCGATCCAGCCCGCGCCCGCACCGCCGCCCAGGAGATCGTCGCCCAGCTGCGCAGCGCCGGGCACGTCGCGTTCTTCGCGGGCGGGTGCGTGCGCGACGAACTGCTCGGCCTGTCGCCCACCGATTACGACGTCGCCACCGACGCCACGCCCGACCGCATCCGCGCCCTGTTCCCGCGCTCCGACGCGGTCGGGGCCGCGTTCGGCGTCGTGCTCGTGCACGTCGGCCAGTCGCCCGGGCGCGTCACGGTCGAGGTCGCCACATTCCGGGCCGACGGGCCCTACACCGACGCCCGCCGGCCGGACTCGATCGTCTTCTCCGACCCCGCCACCGACGCCCAGCGCCGCGACTTCACCGTCAACGCCCTGTTCCTCGACCCGCTCGCCGGCATCGACGAACCGAGCCCGCTCGCCACGGGCGACGCCAGGTCGACGCACGCGCCCGTGCGCGGCCGCGTCATCGACTACGTGGGTGGCCTGGCCGACCTGCACGACCGTGTGATCCGGGCGGTGGGCGACCCCGAGCATCGGCTCGCCGAGGACCACCTGCGGGCCCTGCGGGCCGTCCGCTTCACCGCCCGGCTCGGCTTCGCGCTCGACCCCCGCACCGCGGCCGCGATCCGCTGGCACGCGTCGGACCTTCGCGGCGTCTCGCGCGAGCGCATCGGTGACGAAGTCCGTCGCATGCTCGGCCACCCAGCGCGGGGCGCGGCGGCCGACCTGCTCGCGGCCCTGACGCTCGACGCCGCGATCTACGACCAGGTCGGGTCACCCGCCTCGCACCCGCGCCTGGCCGCACTCGCCAAGGTCCGGGCCGAGCCCGTGCCGCTCGGACTGACCCTCGCGGCATGGATCGTCGATCGGGTGAATCCCGCCCCCGAGGCGCCTTTCGCCCCGCCCAAGCCGCTGCGCCAGGCCATCGTCGCCGGCGTCCGCAAGGCCCTGTGCCTGAGCAACGATGAGTCGGACGCGCTCGCGAGCGTGCTCGCCGGCCTCGAGGCCATCCGCACCGGCTGGCTCCACGAGCCCGTCGCCCGTCAGAAGCGGGCCGCGGCCAAGCTGGGCTTCGCAGACGCGGTCGACCTGATCCGTGCGGAGGAGCTGGCCGGGGTTGGCGGATCGGGTTCTGTGTGGGTGTCCGCCGCCAGGGTTCATGCGCGGCTGGAAGAACTGGCCCAGACCCCCGGCGGCATCGCCCCGGTCCCGCTGGTGACGGGGGACGATCTGCTGGCGCTGGGCGCGGCGCCGGGGCCGAAGTTCAAAGCGATCCTCGACCGCCTGTATGATGAACAGTTGGAAGGACGCGTGCTCTCTCGCGAGCAAGGAATGGAACTCGCGAGGGCGTGGTGCGTCTGAAGAGGTGCTCCACAGGGGGCGGCCGGGCCGATCGGGCACGGCTTGAACGGTGTTTGTTCGCAGCGGAATGCATGACCGGCGCCCGCTGACCGGGCGACGGATTGGAGTCGACGCTCATGACGAAGACACGCACGACCTTGTGGAGCCGGATGGGCCTGCTTGCCGTGGGCGTTGCGGCAGCGGCCATCACCTTCTCGACCGCGCTCGCGCCGGCCCATGCCCAGAACGCGGCCCAGCCCGCGAAGAAGACGATTGCCGCCGAGCCGGCGAAGAACCTCGACGTGCTCATCTTCAAGAGCGGCCGGGTCGTCGAGGGCGTGATCCTCGAAGAAACCGCCGGCGTCGTCAAGATCAAGGTCGTCGCCAAGGGCGGCCTGTCGGTCGAGACCAGCTACGACAAGAGCGAGATCCTCGAGATCCAGAAGGGCAAGGGTTCGGCCATCAACGCCGACGGCAAGCCCGAGGCGACCAAGCCCGAGGCCACCAAGAGCAACAAGCCCGACGCGTCCAAGAGCGGGTCCGGCCCGTCGGTGTACATGGTGCACCTCACCGGCGAGCTCGGGCGCGACGTCGCCGCGACCAGCCTGCGCGACGTGATGAAGGACGTCAAGAAGTTCCAGCCCAACGTGCTGATTTTCAAGGTCGACATGGACTTCAAGTTCATGGGTGAGGAGACGCCGGACTTTGACCCCGCCCAGGCCGGCAGCGCCTTCAACCAGCTCGAGACGGTGCGTGAGCTCCAGACCATGCTCACCGACGAGATCCGCGACGATCCCGAGTGGACCACCAAGCCCCGCCTGGTCATGTGGGTGCGCAAGGCCCTGGGCGGCTCGGCATTCCTGCCCTTCGTCGCTCCCGAGATCTATTACACCTCCGACGGCCGTCACGGCGGCATCGGCTACCTCGAGCGCATCTTCGACAACGTCGGCGACAAGGTCGCGCAGGAGAAGCAGTACTCGCTCCGGCTCGGCCGCGCCGAGGGCCTCGCCATCAAGGGCGGGCACGAGCCCATGCTCGTCAAGGCCATGGCACGGGCCGACTACGTGCTCAGCGTCAACTTCGTCGGCGGCAAGCCCGAGTTCCACGAGGACACCTCCGGCGAGATGCTCCTCACCGACGACGCCCGAGAAGGCAACCGTGACGTGCTGCAGGACATCGTCCGCTTCCGCGGCAACGACGTGCTCACCCTCGACGCCCCGCTCGCCGAACGCCTGGGCCTCTCGCTCGGCACCGTCGACACCACCGAGGACCTCCTCACCCGCCTGGGCATCGACAAGGGCCACACCCTCATCGACGGGCGCTCCGAAGAGATCCTCTCCAACTGGAGCCGTGCCGTCAGCGACGCCCACGTCGAGTTCCGGCGCATGTGGCGCGAGTTCGGCCGCGTCCCCGCCGGCGGGAACACCTACGACGAGCGTTCCCGCAACCGCGGCAAGCAGATCAGCATCCTCACCGACATCCTCGGCCTGCTCAACCGCTACGGCGAGGCCCTCAACCCCCGTGAACTCCGCCAGTTCCCCGAGAACTGGAAGACCGACATCAACATCATGATCGATCGCATCAAGACCGCCCAGCGCCTCGACCGGCGCTGAGCCCCCGCCACGCCTCGTCCGTCAATCACCGCACACACCGCCACCGTCCCAGGGATATCAGGAGAATCGATCACATGCTCGCACGCTTGACCCGCACGAAAATCGTTGGCGTGCTCATGGCGCTGGCCGTCGCCGCCGTGATGCTCGCGTTCACCGGCGGCGCCATGGCCGCCGACAAGGTCACCCTCAAGGACGGGCGCGTCGTCGAGGGCAAGATCACCCGCGAGGGTGATGAGTTCGTCTACATCGTCGTCAAGGTGGGCTCCATCGAGAAGCAGGAGTTCTTCACCAAGGATCAGATCAGCAAGATCGACCGCGACTCCGGCGTGACCGACCCCAAGGCCGCCGCGGCCCCGGCCGATACCAAGCCGTCCGAGCCCGCCGCCGGCAAGAGCGGCGCGACCCGCGTATGCGTGCTGAACTTCGGCCCCCCCAGCTCGTGGATGGGAAAGGTTGGCAACATGGTCGGCGTCCAGATCGCCGCCCAGGCGTGGGACGAGGTCATCCCCATGCTCAAGAAGGCCAAGGTTGACGTCGTGGTCGTCCGCGTGAACTCCGGCGGCGGCCTCGCCGCCGAGGTTCCCAAGTTCCACGACCTGTTCATCAAGAAGTACCGCCCGAATTTCCGCACCGTCGGTTGGATCGAGTCGGCCATCTCCGCCGCCGCGATGTCCCCGTACGTGCTCGAGGAAATGTACTTCATGCCCGAGGGCAACCTCGGGGCGTGCACCATGTTCTCCGGCTCGCTCGTCGCCGCCAAGGGCGTGAGCCTCGAGTGGGTCCTTTCACTCATGGAGAAGGCCTCCGCCGACGCCGGGCGCGATCCCAAGATCATGCGCTCCATGCAGATCATGGACCCGTTGAGCGTCACCAAGGACGAGAACGGCGAAGTCCGCTGGTTCCAGGACACCTCCGGCAAGAAGGTCCTCAACCCCCCGGGCCAGATCCTCACCATCAACTCCGTTGACGCCGAGGCGTTCAAGTTCTCCCGCGGCACCGCCGCCACGATCGACGAACTTATGAAGAAGATGGGCATCAACGAGTACGAAATCGTCGCCGAGGACGCGACTCGCTACGTCGACGAGTTCATGCGCCGCAGCGACGCCACCGAGAAGCAGTTCACCGAGCGGCTCGTGAAGTACGGCGACGCCGTGGGCGTCGCCCGCGCCATCCAGGACCGCACCCAGCGCGGGGCCGAGGTCGGCCGGGCCCGCCGGCTCCTCGACGAGATCGAGTCCGACGTCAAGAAGAACGCGAACTTCGAGTTCATGAACCCGGTCGGCGAACTCAGCCGCGAGTGGTTCATGCTCCAGCGCGAGATGCTCAAGGAACTCATGCGCTGACCGGACGCCCCGGGCGGGCCGGCCGCCCCGGGCTCCGTCGCACCCCGATGCATCGACCGGGCCCCGCTCAGCGAGCGGGGCCCGTGTTTCTTTGCATCGGGCCGGTGACGGCCCGATGCTCGTCGATCAGCACCGGCACCTCGAACCACACGAGCGTGCCCTCCTTCCACACCGACTCGAGCCCGACGTCGCCGCCCAACGCCTTCACGGCGTGCTTGACAATCGCCAGCCCCAGGCCGCTGCCGCGCTGCGCCCCCAGGCCAACCTGACCCGACCGGGCCTGATCCACCTGGAAGTAGCGCTCGAAAACCCGCTCCTGCAGCTGCAGCGGCACCCCGAGACCCTCGTCGCGGACGCTGAACCGCACCGTCGCGCGCCGTGCCCCAGCGACGGGGGACTCCACGCTCCCGCTGCGCAGGGCGGCCTCCACCCGCACCTGCGTCCCCTCGTACGCGAACTTCGTCGCGTTCTCGATCAGGTTCCGCAGGATCACCGTGAGCAGCTTGGGGTCGGTCCGAACCTGCCGCGGCGACGCCAGCTCTGGTTCGATCGCGAACGCGATGCTCAACCGGCGCGTCCGGCACGCGTCGGCGAACATGCCCCCGAGCGTTTCGCACAGTGCCCCCAGGTCCACGGGCTCGCTCTGCACCTGCACGTCCGGCGACTCCAGGCGCGACAAGTCCAAGAGGTCGCGGATCATCTCTTCCAGCCGCTCGGCGTTCGCCTGGATCTTCAGCGCGATCTTCCGCAGCATCGCCGGTTCATCCGCGTTGCCGTCGGCGATCGTCTCGGCCGCCATCCGGATCGCCGTCACCGGCGTGCGCAGTTCGTGCGACGCGTTCGCCACGAAGTCCGTCTTCACCGCCACCGCCTGCTCGAGCTCGGTCACGTCCCGCAGGAACAGCACGGCCCCGAACACTCCGCGCCCCCACGCGACCGGGACAGGTGTGGCTGAGACGTGGAACGTCCGGGCCCCGTACGCCGTCGTCATCCGCACCCGCAGCCGACGCGTCTCGCCGTTGCGGGCCGCGCTGTGCATCTCGAGCACCTCGGGCTGGGTGAACAGCGTCGCGACCGGCCGCCCGACCAGCCCCCCCGGCCGGGCGTCGAAAAGCCGCTCCGCCGAGGTGTTGCACAGGAGCACCGCCTGGTGGTCGTCGGTCGCCAGCAGCGGCTCGTCCAGGGCGTCGATCAGGGCCGCCAGGTTCCGCGAGTTCTTCGCCAGTTCCTTCAGCCGCGTACTTTGGCGCTCGCGCACGCTGTCCAGGTCGCTCGCCAGGGCCGCGAACTCGCCCATGCCCGATCGGTCCGCGGTCGGTGAATCGCCCGCAACCTCCGGGGCGTCGATCCGCTCCGCGAGCATCCCGTGCACGACCCGTTCGAGGTTCGCCAGCCGGCGTTGCCTGCTCGCGCTCGCCGCGCCCGCGGCCGCCGCCCCCAGCACACCCCCCGTCACGCAGGCCCCGCCGATCACCGGCGTCCCCGCCCCGGCCGCCCAGAGTCCGCCCGCGAGCATCGCGACCACCCCGCCCGGGGCCGCGGCGGCGAGGATGCGCGGGATCGACAACGCCCGAGTGTTCATGACAACGCCCCCCACCGCGATCGATTGATCGCCGAGCTCCGCCGGCCGGACAATCGCGACAGGACGTTACGGGGCCTCGTCCGCGCCCGCCTCGGCGGGGTCGGGGGCCTCGCTCGGATCGGTCATCCGGTACCCCACGCCCCGGACCGTGCGGATCATGCTGCTGAACCGCCCGAGCTTCTTGCGGATCGCGGCGACGTGCACGTCGATGGTGCGGGTGGTGACCATCACGCCCGGGCCCATCGCCCGCGACATGAGCTCGTACCGCGAGAGCGCCTTGCCCTTGGCCCGCATCAGCGACACCAGCAGGCGGAACTCGGTGAGGGTGAGTTTCATCGCCTCGGCGTCCACGGTGACGCTGTGGGTCGACAGGTCGGCGACGACCGGGCCCAGCTCGACGACTTCGGCCTCGCCGGGAGCGGCTCCGGCCCGCCGCCGGAGCAGGGCCTCAATCCGCGCCAGCAGCACCTTTACGCTGAAGGGCTTGGTGACGTAGTCGTCCGACCCCGCGGTGAGACCGGCGATCTCGTCGATCTCGGCGGCCTTGGCGGTGAGCATGAGAATCGGAATCTGCGACGTCCGGGGACCGGTCCGGATTTCCCGGGCGACATCAAGGCCCGATAACTTCGGGAGCATGACGTCCAGGACAACCAGATCGGGTGGACTTTCGCGCACGGCGGCCAAGGCCGCGGCCCCGTCATGGGCGACCTGGGCGTCGTAACCGGCGCGGTGGAGGTTGTAGGCGAGCAGGTCCGCCAGATCGGGCTCGTCCTCAACCACCAGGATGCGCTTCGAAGTCGCTATCATCTTAATGAGCAAGCAGTTACGAAAGCGGGCCCGGGGCGTGTCCACGTGGGGGATCCCGCCGGAACAAGGCCCGTGGAAGGCGAAGGGTAACCCGGCAGCGGCGCCGGTCGCAGGGGTCATTTCGAGAATTCATCAACCCCTAACGCCCGAGAACCATCAAGAATCTTCAGGGGAACGGGCGGTTGAGGCCGACAAAGAACGATGCCGGTGAGTTTGCGTTCGCTAAATTGCGGGCGTATCATCGGCCTCTCGGGCTTCTCGGACGATCGCTCCGAGGGGTTCGGGAAGTCCGGTTCAGGGGGAAGGTGGTGATCCCCGATCGGTTCGCCCGTCTGAGAAGGAGCCTGGCCTTGTTGGCCGCTCGTACGTCCGGAGGGCGAGGAATGAAGCGGAACGCATGGAGACGAGCGTTCCAACCAGTGTCTCAAGCGTCTCAACAGCAAGGAGTCTCAGAATGAAGCGGTGCAAGAGTGTGTGCGTGCTCGCCGGCGCTGCGCTGAGCCTGGGCGGAATCAACGCTGCTCTGGCGCAGACCAGCTCCGACGAGGTGCGCGCGATCGTTGCCGAGGCCATGGCCGACGCGCAGAACCGTTCCAGCCTTCTCGCCCAGGGCGCCGGCTCTGGCCACGACGGCCGGTTCTTCATCGCCAAGGAGGACGGGTCCTTCCGCCTCAACGTCGGCGGCCAGATCCAGTTCCGGTACATCGCGAATTTCCGCAATGACAACGCGAGCGACGACGACTTCGAGGGCGGCTTCCAGACCCGCCGCACCAAGCTCGACTTCTCCGGCAACATCGTGAACAAGGACTGGGAGTACCGCGTCCTCGCCGCGTTCGACCGCGCCACCGGCAACGCCATCCTCGAGGAAGCGTGGGTGAACTACACCTTCGGCGACGGCTGGAGCGCCCGCTGGGGTCAGTTCAAGCTTCCCCTGCTCCGTGAAGAGCTCGTGAGCTCCTCCAAGCAGCTCGCCGTCGAGCGTTCGCTCGCCAACGAGGCCTTCACCCAGGACCGCAGCCAGGGCATCCAGCTGCAGTACCGCACGGACGACTGGCGCGTCATCGGCGCCTTCTCCGACGGCCTCGACAGCGAGAACACCGACTTCAACAACAACAGCCTCCGCACCCCCGCGGGCGCGAACTCCTTCCTCGTCCGCGGCGAGGCCGACTACGCCCTGACCGGTCGCGTTGAGTACAAGTTCCAGGGTGACTGGAAGTGGTTCGAGGACTTCACCAGCCCGCAGGGTCAGGACTTCGCCGCCCTCCTGGGCGCCGCCGTCCACTACCAGCAGGGCCCGAACTCCTCGGCCCCGACCGATGTCGACCGCGAGACCCTCCAGTACACCGTCGACCTCTCCCTCGAGGGTGACGGCTGGAACCTCTACGGCGCGTTCATCGGCCGCAACGACGATACCCGCGGCCCGGTCGGCACCGACGCGGACGCCAACGACGACTTCGGCGCCGTCGTCCAGGGCGGCTGGCGCTTCGCCGCCAATACCGAAGTGTTCGCCCGCTGGGACGCCATCTTCGGCGACAGCGACCGCCCGCAGTTCGCCAACAACGACAACTTCAACTTCTTCACCATCGGTCTCAACCAGTACTACGCCGGCCACGCCGCCAAGGCGACCGTTGACTGCGTGCTGTCCTTCGACGACACCTCCGCCCTCATCAACACCGGCCTGCTCCCCAACACCACCACCGGCGTGCTCGGCCAGAGCGACAACGACGTGGAGGTCACCCTCCGCCTGCAGTTCCAGCTCCTGTTCTAATCCGGCTCTCCGGGTTTGACCGTCTGCTGAATCGTCTGATACTCCGACGGCCGGTCCCTCCGCGGGACCGGCCGTTTTCTCGTTGACATTTGTGAGAGGCCCGCGCGAGCACGCAAAGGCCGGGCGCAGCCGGTACCGCGGTCCGCGCGTGCCGGCGGCGCACAGCGCCTCCCGCTCGCGCGGGAGGCTCGGACGGGACCCGGCGCTCGTTACAGCAAGCTCGCCGCGAGGCTCGCCAGCTCGCTCCGTTCGCTCTTGCTCAGCGTCACGTGCGCGACCAGGCTCAGGCCTTTCATCTTCTCGACGATGTACGACAGGCCGTTGGACGCCTGGTCCAGGTACGGGTTGTCGATCTGCCCGATGTCGCCCGTGAGGATGACTTTCGTGCCCTCGCCCACGCGGCTGACGATCGTCTTGACCTCGTGCGGCGTGAGATTCTGGGCCTCGTCCACGATCATGAACTGGTGCGGGATGCTCCGGCCGCGGATGTACGTCAGCGGCTCGAGCACGACCTTGCCGTCGGCGAGCAGCTTCTGCACCCGCTGCTCGGTCGTGTGGCCGTCGGGTGACTGGTTTGGCGCCCCGCGCGTGCTGAGCAGGTAGCCGAGGTTGTCGAAGATCGGCTGCATCCACGCCGTGAGCTTCTCGTCCTTGTCGCCCGGCAGGTAGCCGATGTCGCGCCCCATCGGCATGATCGGGCGGGCCACGAGCAGCTTGTCGTACCGCTGTTCGCTGAAGACCTTGGCCATGCCCGCGGCCACCGCGATGAGCGTCTTGCCCGTGCCCGCCGAGCCCAGCAGCGTCACCAGGCGGATCTCGTCGTCCATGAGCGCATCGAGGGCCATGGTCTGCTGCACGTTCCGCGGCAGGATGCCGAAGATCGGCTTGCGCGGGGCCGCGACGGGGATCAGGTGGTCGGTGTCCGCCAGCCGGCGGGCCAGGCCCGTGTGCCCCTCGTCCTCGGCGTCGCGCAGCACGAGGTACTGGTTCGCGAAGACGTCGCGCCGGTAGGTGCGCTGGTCGGGCGTGACGGCGTCCAGGGCGGCCCCGAGGCGGTCGACCGCGAGCATGCGCTGGCCGTACAGCTCGTCGATGAGTTCGCCCGGCACGTCGAGGCTGAGGTAGCCGCTGTAGAGGTGCTCGGCGTCGACCTTCTGGTTCTCGAAGTCCTCGGTGCGGATGCCCAGCGCGTCGGACTTGATGCGGGCGTTGAGGTCCTTGGAGACAAAGACGGTGCGGTGCACCGCCGGACGCCCGTGCGCGTCGGTGATGCGCCGTGACGTCGAGCGGGCCTCGTCCTGGTCGGCCGAGTGCAGGGCCCAGGCGACGGCGATGATGCGGTTGTCAGGCGAGTCGTCGCGCAGCGCCGGCGGGCGCGGGTGCTCGCCGATATCGATGCGGATCAGCCCCGTGGCGCCGCCGCTGGCGGCCTGGCCCACCGTCGGGCTCGCCGCGCCCCAGGGCACGCCGTCGATGAGCCGGCCGCGTGAACGCAGCCGGTCGAGGTGGCGGATGCACTCGCGCGCGTTGCGCCCGACGTCGTCGTTCATGCGCTTGAGCTTGTCGAGCTCTTCGATGACGGCGAAGGGGATGACGACGTCGTGCTCCTTGAACACGAACAGCGCGTTGGGGTTGTGCAGCAGCACGTTCGTGTCGATGACGAAGCGCTTGAGTTCGACCACGCCTTCGGGGGGCGTGTCGCCGCTCGCGGGCTGCACGGCGTCGCCGGTCCCGGCGCTCGCGCGCCGGGCGCCGGGGTGTTGACCGTTCGCGGAGGGTTCGGCGGGCCCCGAGCGACCCCTGGCGGAGCGCCCGCGCTTGGCTGGAGCGGGGTCCGCGTCGGCCGTGTCGTGCTGCTCGGAAGGGATCGGCGTGTCCATGCCGTGGTCTGTGTGCATGCGGGTGTCCCACTCTCCGTGCGGGGCGGTCCAACCGGGCCGCGGCGGCGGTCGTGCTCGCCAATCATGTATACCACAGAATCGACCCCGTGGGTCGCACTCGCCGGTCAACTTGCGCGGAATTCCTGGACCGTCGGGGGCCGCCGATCAACGCCTCCCTGGTTCTGTGCGGCGTGGAGCGAGTCGATCGCCAGCACGACGAGCGCTTCGCGCAGGCGCTCGGGCGGCTCCCGCGTCGTTGTGGGGATATCAAGATCGACAATCCATCCCGAACGTGAAGCCAGGGTGAAGCGCGTGGCGTACTCCTCGCCCGGCTCGGGGTCCGACCGGCCGCGGAGCTTGCGGAGCAGCGCGTTGGGCGAATCGTTCGCGCCGGCGCAGCGCACGACGAGTTCGGCGAGCGCGACATCGGCCTCGAGCGATGCGGTTTCGGTGAGGACGCCGCGCGTGGCGACGAGCACGAGCAGCCGCCGGTCGGTGAGCAGCAGCAGACGGGGGCGCTCGCCGCGGGCGCCGCGAAGCACGCCGACGAGTACCGCGCCGAGCCCGGGCAGCAGGGAAATGGCGGCTTGCATCATGTGGCGCGACAGCGTCGCCTGGTCGTAGGCCACGGCCCAGCCGACGGTGCGCTCGCCAGGCCGAAGCGTCGCCCGCAGCAGGGGGCGAAGCTGGAACGGGCCGAACGGCATGTCGATGAAGCGCACGCTCACCGGTTGGGGCGATTCAAGTGGGGCTCGGGCGACCACGGTGTACCGGCGCGGGCCGCGCCGGGTTGTGGTTCAGAACCACACCGCGTAGACGACAATAAGCGCAACGATCGCGGCGATCGCCGACTTGCAGGCCGTGGCGACCAGCCGACCGATCGCGGCCCCGGTGCCGACCTTGGCGGAGTGCGCCCAGGTTTTTGTGGCGATGGTGCGTTCGGCCAGCAGAGCGCCGAGTCCTGCGCCCAGCGAGCCGCCGACGATCGGACCGATCGGGAACAGCCACGGCGTGCCGACGATCGCGCCGACCAGGGCGCCGGCGATCGACCCCAGGGCCGCCCGCTTCGACCCGCCGGCCTTCGAGGCCCCGAGCGCCGACGCCGCGAGTTCGACGATCTCGCCCACGATCGCCAGCCCGGCGCACCACGCGAGGGTGTTCCACTCGACGAGTTCGCCCCGCCACGCCTGCAGCACGGCGACCACGGCCAGCAGCACCCACGTGCCGGGCAAGGTGATGAGCACGAGCACGACGCTCAGCGGGGCCAGAAGGGTGACGATGACCGCCGCGAACGTGTCCACGATTCTGCATGCTCCGATCGGTGCGGCGCGCGGGTCTTACGGAACCTGCGACCCCGGCGCGGCGGGCGCGGCCGAGGGCGGCGCCGCGCCCGCGTCGGCCGGCGTCGCCTCCTGGGTTTCTGGGAAGGCGATGCGCTCCATTTCGAGCACCCAGTCCTCGACCGGGACGTGCGACTGCAAATCGAGGGTCGTCTTGGTCCCGTCGGCGGTGCCGAGCGTGACGTAGTACTTGTGCCACTGACGCTTGTCGACTTCGACCAGGTCGGCCGGGGTGATCGAGCGGCCGCCGCGGGGCAGCGTGAGCTTCTTGGCCTCGTCGTCCCAGGTGAAGACGCGGGCGCGGCGCGACAGGATCAGCCACGCGAAGTAGAGCGAGCCCAGCGAGCCGATGGCGAAGAAGAGCCACTGCAGGGGCAGGTCGAAGTCGTTGAGGGGCTTGGGCCGCTCGCGCCCGGTCCACTGCGTCTGCAGGGTCTTGAGCGTCTCCCGCGGGTTCGCCAGGTCGGGGGCCAGGGCTCCGGCCCGCTCGGGCCGGAGCTGCCCCACGCGCGACAGGGCCGCGAGCCACTCGAGCTTGGCCAGGTCCGCCTGGGCCGTGCGGCCCGGGGCGGTCGATTCGTTGGCCCCCGACCGCAGCGACGACTCACGGCCGCGCAGCTCCGCGAGGGCCGCCTTGGGGTCGCCCGTCACGCCCGGGGCGGAGATCTGGCCGGACCGATCGGCCGCGGCCAGGTACTCCTTCAGGCGATAGGAGACGTCCTCCTCCCCGCGCCTGGGGTAGATCACCAGGGCGTCGTACAACCCCCACATGCCGAAGCCGAAGACGATGATCCCGAAGATGAGCCACTTGCGGACCCAGGCTGGGTTGAGGCGTGAGCGGTGGATCGCCATGGGCACGGGCTCCTTGCAGAGGGGGGGCCGGGGCGCGGCTCCCAACGGACGGCCGGGGCGTCCCCGAGGTTCGGGTCAATCCCGGTCGAGCGGTAGATTATCGGTATGAACGCCCCGGGGCGTCAGTCGGCCAGATCGTCGCGGACGAGCGTCTGCTGCCACCACGCCTCGGCCCAGGCCCGGCCGGCGGGCGTGGAGACGATCGGGTCGAAGCCGCCGTCTCGCACCGCGATGGTCGGGATTCGGGGCACCCGGGCAGGGGACGCCACGGCGCGGGAAAGCCAGCGGGCGTGGGCGCGGCGCATGGCCGCCCCCAGGTCGCTCAGGTCGCGTTTGGTGACGTTCCAGAACACGTCCCGACTATACCTCACGCTGCGCAAACGTCGAGTCGCGCGCGGGGCGTTACGCCGCCTGCGAGGCGGCTGTGACCGGCTGAGGCGCGCCGGCCGGCTTGGAACCGGGCGGAGGCTTGAGTTCGGCCACGGCGGTCGCGATCGACGCCAGGTCGGCTTCTTCGGGGGTCTCGATCCCCAGGCCGGCCAGGAGGGTGCGCGGGCACTCGTCGGCCCGCACGACCGCCGTGAGCAGCGGCTCGTTGGACGCCGTGTAGATGGTTGCGCGGATGCGCCCGTCGGACTGGCGCTCCAGGGCGACGTCGTTGCATCCGACCCGCAGGCGGGCGGTGTGGGGGGCGGGGGTGATCGAGGCGGGGGGCAGGTTGTCGAGGGTGCGGAGCAACTGGGCGTGCACGGCCTCGGCGAGGGCTTCGACGCCCTTGACGGGCTCGGCGATCTCCCCGAAGAGCTGCATCATGGCGGCGTATTCGTTGCCGGCGTCGGCGACGGCCCCGGCTATGCGTTCGCAGGCGATGCCGAGCGGGCGAGCCGAGCCGCCGGCCTGGGCGACGACCTCGTCGACCGACGCGGGCTTGACGGCCCCGACGCAGCAGGCGATGCGGCGCAGCGCGACCGCGACGTCGTTGCTCGGGCTCGCGGGCATGGGGGCGTGGTGCCAGCCGATGGGTTTGGCGAGGGTCATCGGGATCCGCCACGCCCGCATGAGCACGGAGGCGACGTCGACGTGCGTGCACCACAGCTCGTGCAGTTCCGAGGCGTACAGGGCCCCTGGGCCCTGGGACCGGGCGTAGAGCGCCGAGTACTCGTCGCCGATCACGTTGAGCATGAGCGGGATGCCGCAGTCGAGCATGAGGCCGGTGACGAAGGCCTCGCTCACGCCCGCGCCGCCGGCGCTGGCCGCGAGCTTCCCCGCCAGGCAGGCGCGGTACACCGACTGGCCCCACACGTCGCGCGAAAGGGCCGACTTGGCGGATTCACCGGCCGCGGCCCGGCTGAGGTAGACGCCCAGGGCGATCGACTTCACCCGCTCGAGGCCCAGCAGGACCAGGGCGCGCTCCAGGGACGTGACGCTGGTGCGCTGGGCGAAGTAGGCGGAATTGGCGAGCTTGAGGATCCGCCCGGAGGTGTTCCAGTCGGTGCGCAGGACCTTGGCGAAGTCGCCCACGGTGGCGTCGGGCTGCTGCACGATCTCGAGGATCTGTGCCGCGACCTTCGGCTGCGTCATGATGCCCGTGCGGTCGAGCTTGCGCTCGATCCGCTCGTACAGCTCCTCGACTTCGGCGGCGCTCAACTCGGCACGCGGCTTGTCCAACGCGGCTCCTCCCGGTGTCCGACCCCAAAGCCCATGTGACCCCACACGACCGGCACGCGGGCGGTCGCTCTCTCGTCGGGACTTCTCTTAAGGTCGATCCGCGGGGAACGCGGCTTTGGGCGCTGTCGCGAATGGATGGTCAAGGAGATCGGTTTGTCCCTTACGGCTGCAGCCGAGTCGCCGTCCACCCGGATTCACCCCGATAACCCGGCACGCCGTCGATCTCGGCCGGCGTGAGCGTTCGGGACCACACCGCGCGGTCGTGCAGACGTGCGCGGCTGCCGAGCCAGATCTCCATTTTGACAACCCAGAGCCGGCTACCACCCCAATGTGGTGGTCGCGGAATGTCGACGGCGGCGTCCTTGGTCGGCGGATTGGCCGGATCGAGCCCGAACCGGCGCATGGTTGCTTCAAGCTTGGCCTCGAGGGCGGCGCGGGAGGGAATGGGGTCACTCTGGTCGCTGGTCCACGCCCCGACCCGGCGTGCCCAGGGACGGGTGAGGAAGTAGGCGTCACTCTCGGCGGCGGGGCTGCGGGTGACGAGGCCTTCGAGGCGGACCTGGACGTCGAGGTCGTCCCAGTGGAAGCACGCCGCGGCCCGCGGGTTGGCGGTGAGTGCTCGTCCTTTGCGACCCTGATAGTTCGTATGAAAGACAACAAAGCCGCGCTGCGTGTCGATCGACTTGCACAGCACGATGCGGACCGAGGGGGTGCCGTCGGGGTCGATCGTGGCGATCGACATGGCGTTGGGATTCGGTTGGACCTTGAAGGCGTGGGCCCTGTCGAAATACCCCTTGAACAGAGTAAATGGCTCGAGCGGAAGCGCGTCGGGGAGGGCCTGGTCGATAGCCATGGCGTCGGACTGGTCGAAAGGGCCGGGGAGGTTGGGGGTGGCCATGCGCGAGTGTATTGGCAAGCGACAGGCGGGTGGATTCGATGGTGGAGAGCGTGGTGGGATCCGCGCGGCAGGGGCGGGAGGGTGGCGGGCGGCCGTACGCTCGCGGCGATGAGCGTGCTTGGGCAAGGCGGCGAGGTTTCGAGCGACCGGCGGCGGCGTGCGGTCGAGGTGCAGGTGCAGCTGGACAAGCTGTTTGAGAAGCCCCCGCCGCAGGCGCCCGAGGCGGAGATGGCGCTGCTGGGGGCGATGATCCTGGACCCGCGGGTGACGGGGGACGTGATCCAGGTGGTGCGGACGGCGGGGGAGTTCTACTCGGCGGCGCACGGCGCGGTGTTCAAGGCGCTGGTGGACCTGTACGACCGGCACCAGTCGGGGGACCTGGTGCAGCTGGTGGCGGTTCTGCGCGACCAGCAGGCGCTCAACGACATCGGCGGGCCGGCGTACCTGGAGAAGCTCGCGGCGGAGACGCCGGGCACGGCCGGGGCGGTGCACTGGGCCCAGATCGTGGCCGAGAAGGCCAAGCTGCGGAAGCTGATCTCGACGGCGGGACAGATCGTCTACGACGCGTACAACAGCGGGCAGACCGACGGGACGAGCGCGGGGGAGATCCTGGACCGTGCGGAGCAGCAGATCTTCGAGATCGCCGAGCAGGACCAGACGAGCGACCCGCAGAAGCTGGGCGAGCTGCTGGAGCGCGAGTTCCACCGGCTGCAGATGCAGGAGGGCCAGGGCCTGCTGGGGCTGCGGACGGGGTTTGACGACCTGGACGAGATGCTCAGCGGATTCCAGGCGGGTGAAATGGTGATCCTGGCGGCGCGGCCGAGCATGGGCAAGAGCGCGCTGATGATGAACCTGGCGGAGCAGATTGCCCTGGGCGGCCCGCCGCACGCGGTGCGTCCGGGGGACGCGCGGGCGGTGGGGGTGTTCAGCATGGAAATGTCCAAGAGCGCGATCGTGCAGCGTCTGCTGTCGGCGCGCTCGGGGGTATCGACGGACAAGATGCGGTCGGGGCAGCTTGGGGCGCAGGCGCTGGCGCGGATCGGGCAGGCGGCGGACGAATTGTCGTCGGCGCTGCTGCTGGTGGACGATTCGCCCGGGCTGACGGTGCTGACGCTGCGGGCGCGGGCGCGGCGGATGGTGGCGCAGCACGGGGTGAAGTGCCTGTTCATCGACTACCTGCAGCTCATGACGGCGCCGGGACGGACCGAGAGCCGGCAGGTGGAAGTGTCGGCGATCTCACGCGGCATCAAGGCGCTGGCGCGCGAACTGAACGTGCCGGTGATCTGCCTGAGCCAGCTGAACCGGGGTCCGGAGAGCCGCGGGGACAACCGGCCGCGGATGAGCGACCTGCGCGAGTCGGGCTCGATCGAGCAGGACGCGGACGTGGTGATGCTGCTGCACCGCGAGGAGTACTACCACATCGGCGACCCGGCGTGGGAGAACGACACGGACAACGACGACAAGAAGGGGATGGCGGAGGTGATCATCGCCAAGCAGCGCACGGGTCCGACGGGGTCGGTGAAGCTGCGCTGGGACTCGAACGCGACGCGCTTCCGCAATTACACGGGGTCGAGGGGCGGAGGCGGGTATGGCGGGGGCGACGGGTTCGGCGGGGGCGGGTCGGGGGTGCCGGTGCCGATGCCCCCATCTGGGCGTGGTCCGGCCCCGATTACGCCGGCCGCGGCGGGGCCGGCGTCGCACCAGGGCGGATTCCACCCCGGGCGGAAGACGGGGCCGATCGAGGGGCACCGGGACGGGGGCGGGCCGGATCGGGGGGTCGACGATGAGGACACGGGCGGCGTGCCGTTCTGATTTAGGGCGAGATTTGCCCAAGTTGACCGGACCACCCAGCGCTAAATCTCACGCGTCGGCGTACTCCCACTTGTGCCGAAGGACGCCGGCGGTATGCTGGCGCGGTCCCTCACTCTGGCGGGCGAGAAGGAGTTGTCGTGGATCACTCTGCGTTGTCGTCGCGCTGGGCGCGCCTGGGTGTCGTGGTGGTTGTCGCCGGACTGGCGATGCCGGCGATGGCGCAGCAACGCGAGAAGCACTCGTTCCTGAGTGCTGCGGGCAAGGCGATCGGTGATACGGAGTTCATGGACGCGGTAAAGGCGAAGCTGGGCGGGATCTACGAGAACCTTCAGATCATGGTGAGCTCGTGCTCGAGCGAGGGGTTTGCGGCCGAGGGCAAGCGACTCCTGGAGGGCAACTTCAGCGTGGCCGCGTCGCGCAAGTTCGGGAAGAAGGAGTTTCACCCGATGAGCGAGACGGAGGTGAAGAACGACAAGACCGGGCACGCGATGGGCGGTGGGTACTTCTACCACGGGTGGGGCGCGCAGTGGATGAAGGGGGTTGACACCGACGGGACGCGCACCGCCAAGCAGCTCTTCGACTACGCGACCGACAACGACTACGCGAACGACGGCACCGTTGGCCCGCGTTTCGAGTTCGGGGGGACGGGGAACGCCGCGAAGATTCGCGACGGCACGAAGGGCAGCCACGCCGCGGTGTGGGTCGCCTTGGGGTATCGCGAGCAGTTCCCCAAGTGGCACACGACCCTGACGGATCGCGGGTACACGAACGCCACAATCGACTGGGCGTTCTCCGACCGGGGCGGCGCGACGCTCGACGGCGTGGTGATCGACCGTGACGCCGACAAGGACACGCTCATGGGCAAAGACGGCGCCCCGGGCATGATCGATAAGCTCAAGACCGACCTCAACCAGGACCCGGGGGAGCGCAAGGGGCTCATCGTGATCTCGAGCCACGGCGGGTGGGAAGAGCGCAAGACGCCCAAGAAGGACAACCCCGTGCCGCAGCAACCCAGGCAGGGCAAGCAGGTCACGCCGGGGATGGGGCCGCTCATGTCGCTGGACACTGAGGCGGACTTCCGCGAGTTCTTTTTCGAGGACCTGACGATCGACGACCCGTCGATGGTCGCGCTCGGGCTTCCGTCCCTGCTTCTGACGACGAGCGAGGAGAGCGTGACCGGGGGCGTGTCGGTGCTGCTCGACGGGATTTTCGCCGGGACGATCGACCTGCTCGGCGAGCAGGACGGCGTGACGTACGAGTTGGGCTTCGGCCCCTCGGTGTGGCAGTCGCTGTGGGACGCGGGGGTGATGAACGACGGGAGCGTGGACGTGTCGTTCGAGTTCTCGAGCGGCTTCTTCACGATCGGGACCGAGTGGGACGCCGACCTGTTCGGACTCGACTACTGGGGCGTCGGCCTGCGGACGCGGGCGCTGGGCGATGTGCTCCCGTCGCCAGGCGTGGCGGGTGTGCTCGCGCTGGGCGCGTGCGCGGCGGCTCGTCGTCGGCGTCAGGCGTAACACGAAGTCACTCGAGAGGAAGTGCACATGACGATTCGTGAACGTGCGCATGGGCCGCGTTCGGCCGCTGGTGGATTGATCGTGTTGGCGGCGGCGCTTGGTGGCGGCCCCGGCGCGCTGGCGCAGCAGACACGGGCGTCGAACATGCAACTGCTCAAGAGCGACACCGACGGCGCTCCGGAGTGGATCGGGGACACGGAACTGATCAAGGCCGTGCGTGACCAGCTCGTCGGGCGTGCGAACAACCTGCACCTGGTCTTCGCCAACTGCGAGTCGGCGGGGTTTGCCGGGGAGGCCAAGCGTCTGCTGACGGGGAACTTCAGCGCGACGGCGGCCCGCGGCTTCGACAAGGAATGGGAGTTTCGGACCAACATCAATCAGATTCAGGAAGGCAAGCGGGGGCTGGACATCAGCAGCGTGCAGTATGCCCACGGCTGGGGTCCGCAGTACGTGCGCGCGTTCGACACGGATCGCAACCGCTCGGCTCGGCAGCTCTTCGATTTCGCGAAGGACAACGATTACTTCGCGGGGGCGAACACGAGCGTGTTCGAGTTCGGGGGCGATGGGGACGCGTCCACGATACGGCCGGCGCTGGGTGGCGGAACGTTCGCCGTGGTCTCCCCGGAGGCCCACACGAGGATCTCGGACCTGTACCTGCCGAAGGCGATCGACCGAGCGCTTCACTTCGCCGGGTACACCAACGCGACCATCCAGATGGCGTATCGACGCGACCAGGGCACGAATGTGCAGGACGTGCCGGTGGACTTCTCGGCCAGCAAGGACGCGCTGTTCCGTACCAACGGGATCATCGACGCCATGAGGGCGTACGTGGATCAGGACGAGGGGGCGCGGTCGGCGGGGATGTACTTCGACGCGCACGGGGCGTCGACGGTGCGGAAGGTGGACAAGCAGCCCGGGGCCACGCCGGGTGCGCCCAAGCAGGGTCGATCCATCACTCCGGGGAGCGGGAACGGGATGATGTCGTTCAGCGAACTCGATCGGCGGGCGTTCTTCGACGACTTTGCGGAGGACGACCCGTACCTGGACCGGATGGATGGCAGCCGGCCGGTGATTTTCGTCACCACCAGCGAGGAGCTGTACGCGGGCCCCGTCGATGTGCTCATCGACGGGATCGGCGTGGGTCAGATCCAGATGCTCGGCCTGCTGGACGGGGCGATGTACCAGTTGGACATCGAGGACGGCCCGTGGGCTGCGCTGCACGCGGCCGGGTTCCTGGACGACCTGGCGGCCGAGATCACGTTCGAATTCGGGGCCGGGTCGTTCCGGGTCGCCACCGAGTGGGACCGCGACCTGGGGGACCTGACCCGGTTCGGCGTGGAACTGGGCGGGCCGGCGATCTACGGGATCCCCGCGTCCGGAACCGCCGCGGTGGTGTTGCTGGGCGGGGTGCTGGCGGCGCGGCGGCGACGCGGAACCGGGCCCGGCTGAATCGGGCGGATCCGGGGCGAGCGCGCCGGGTGATTCGGTCGATAACCGGTGGAGCGGCGGGCAGTTCCGCCGAGGAGTTATCATCCACCGATGTCCGACGAGGTCAGGACGACAGGGGGCGGGGCTGGTGGGACGGCGGGCGGGGCGCCGACCGGGGACGCCGCGTCGGTGGCGAGGTCGGCGGTGGGCACGCCGGGGGCGGCGCCGGGTGTCGAGGCGGGGGCGACGGGCCATCACCACGCGGGCGTGGATGCGCAGCTCTATCTGCACCCGCAGACGCTGTCGCGCCTGGGGACGCTCGAACTGCGGGCGAAGATGATCGTCGAGGGGGTGATGAGCGGGCAGCACCGCTCGCCGTACTTCGGGTTCAGCGTGGAGTTCGCGCAGCACCGCCCGTACGTGGCGGGGGACGACCTGCGGCACCTGGACTGGAAGGTGTACGGGCGGAGCGACAAGCTGCACCTGAAGCAGTACCAGCAGGAGACGAATCTCGACCTGATGGTGCTGGTGGATTCGTCGGGGTCGATGCGGTACGGCTCGCGCACGTTTGAAGAGGCGTCGGGTCTGGCCCGCCGGACGAGCCTGGACGGGCGGACGAACTGGAGCAAGTTTGACCACGCGACGGCGGTGGCGGCGGCGATCTCGTACATGGCGCTGCGCCAGGGGGACCGGGTGGGGCTGGCGGTGTTCGCCGACGAGGTGCGGTCGCTGGTGAAGCGTTCGAGCGCGCAGATGCAGTGGCGGCAGATCGTGGGCGCGCTGTCGGTGAGCCCGATCGACCGGCCGACGAACCTGGGGCGGGTGGTGGACCAGGTGCTGGGGAAGCTGACGAACCGGTGCCTGATCGCGCTGGTGAGCGACCTGTACGTCGACCCCGAAGAGGTGCGCTCGGCGCTGGCGCGGGTGCGGCACCGGCGGCACGACATGATCGTGCTGCAGGTCGTGGACCGGGCCGAGCGCGAGTTCGACCTGACCGAGACGGTTCCCTTCGAGGGGCTCGAGGGCGAGACGCGGCTGAAGGTGGACCCGCGCTCGATCCGCGACGAATACCGCAAGGTGTTCGAGGAGCACCTGGCGACGGTGCAGAAGATCGTGCGGTCGTTCGGCTTCGATTACCAGCTCGTGAACACGCACGACTGGCTGGGGCCGCCGATGGCGGCGTTCATGGCCAGACGGAACGCGCAGATCAAGCGAAGGAAGTCTGGATGACGAGCAAGGCATCCAGGCATCGAGGCATCAAGGCATCGAGTGAACGCGCTCGCGGGGGCGGCGCGTGAGCTTTGCGCACCTGGGGCTGCTCGCGGCGGGTCTGGCCGGGGTGTCGATCCCGATCATCATCCACCTGCTCATGCGCCGGCGGCGCAAGCCGCTCATGTGGGGGGCGATGCGTTTCCTGCTCGAGGCGTATCGGCGCCAGCGCCGGCGGTTGATGATCGAGCAGTGGCTGCTGCTGGCGACGCGGTGTTTGCTCGTGCTGCTGGTGGCGCTGGCGATCGGGCGGCCGGTGCTGAGCGCGGCGGTCGGCGGCGGATCCGGGCGGACGGTGTTTCTCGTCGTTGACAACGGGCTGGCGTCGTCGGCCCGCGGGACGGATGGACGCACGGCGCTGGAGCGGCACAAGCGGGCCGCGGCGGCGTTGATCGAGCGGTTGACCGGATCGGGCGCCCAGGCGGATCGCGTGGCGCTGATCGCCGCGGGCGGGCCGGCGGAGCCGGTGGTGCTGCCCGCGTCGGCGGACGCGGGGGCGGTGGCGCGGCTGGTGGAGTCGCTGGAATCGACGGATTCGGCGACGGATCTGGCCGGCGCGCTGGGGTTGATCGCCGGGACGATCGCGGGCGCTCCCGGCGGCGACGATCGTGGCGGCGAGCGGGGCGACGAGATCGACCCGCAGCGGGCGTACGTGATCGTGCTGAGCGATTTCACAGAGGGGTCGGCGGAACTGGAGGCGGCGCTGCCGCGGCTGCCGGCGGGCGTGCGGGTGGTGGCGAGCGAGCCCGTGCCGGGGGCGGAGCCCAACGTGGGGATCGCCTCGCTCGAGCCGCTGCGGAGCGTGGTGATCGCGGAGCCGGGGCGTGCGGCGGCGGGGGGCGACCAGCTGGTGCGTGCGCGACTGGTGCGGGGAGAGGCGGGCCAAGAGCAGGTGGGGACGCTGCGGGTGACGATGGCAACGGGGACGCGGGACGCGGGGATGAGCGGGCGGGTGAACTATCGCTTCGGGCCTGGGCAGGACGAGATTTCCGTGGCCGTGGCGCTGGCGCCTGGAGGCATCGAGACGGCGGCGGGATTGCCGGTGGGGTACGGCGTGCTGCGGGGGGAGATCGATGCGGACGCGATCGCGGCTGACAACGCGGCCCAGCGGCCGGTGCAGACGCGGGCGGCGATCCGGGCCGGGGTGGTGGGGGCCGCGGCGTTCGAGTCGCGGTCGAGTCTGGATGAACTGGACGCCGCGGAGTGGCTGCGGCTGGCGCTCTCGCCGGTGGAAGGCGGGGCGATCGAGGTGCAGAGCGTAGAGCCGTCGTCGCTGGACGTGACGCGGCTGGCGGCGCTTGATGCGCTGTTTGTGGCGCGACCGGACCTTCTTGGTGCGGAGCAGTGGCGGCCGGTGCGTGCGTTCGCCGACGCCGGGGGGCTTGTGGTGGTGGCGCCGCCGGCGGATGTGAGCGTGCACCTGTGGGCGGACGTGGCGGGGGCGGCGCTGGGGGTGGCGTGGGGGCTTGGTCGTGAGTCGGCGGCGCTGGGGGATGCGGGGATGGCGCCGACCGGGGCTTCGCCGCGGGGCGCGGAGGATGTGCCGGACCTGCTCGAAGCGGTTCGGGCGGAACTGGGGGCGCTGAGCGAGGCGGTGCGGGTGTTCCGGGTGCTGGCGCCGGAGGTTGGCGTCGGGCGGGCCCTGGTGACGCTGACCGATGGGCGGGCGCTGGTGTGGGTGGCGCGTCCGGGGTCGGGTAGCGCGGGGGCGGACGGGAAGGCGTCGGCGGGCGGGTCCGGGCTGGTCGTGTACCTGGCGGCGGCGCCGGAACTGTCGTGGACGGACCTTCCCGCCAAGCCGCTGATGATCGCGCTGATGCAGGAGATCGTTCGGCAGGGCGTGGGGCAGGCCCGCGGCGGCGGGGCAGCGATCGCGGGGCGGCCGGTGGCGGCGCCGGGGCGGACGGTGGAGTTGCGGCGGGTCGACCAGATCGCGGGGGAGGGCGCGAGCCAGGTTGTGCGGGTGGGCGCGACGGGCGTCGCGACCGAGCCGATCCGGCGGTCCGGGCTGTTTCTGGCGACGGACGACCGGGGCGGGTCGCGCGGGGTGGTGGCGGTGAACCCTGACGCGCGGGGCGGACGGCTGGCGACGCAGGCGCGGCCTCAGGTGGAGTCGTGGCTGGGGGCTGCGCTCACGCAGCCGAGCCCGGCGCTGAGCTGGGTGGATGTGGCAGCAGGGGACGAGAACGCGTCGGCGTCGTCGTGGAACCTTGTGTTCGGCGATGACCGATCCGGGCCGCCGATCAGTGCGCCATTGCTCGGCGCGGCGCTGGCGCTGGCGGTGATGGAGACGTGGTTGGCCCGGCGGGCGAGCCACGCGGACGCGGGGGTCGAGTCGGGCGGCGCGGCTGCGCTGGGGAGGGCCGCGTGAACGAGGTCCTCGCGTGGCTGCTCGGGCTGGAGCGTCTGCGGTTCGGGCAGCCGAACGTGGAGTTCGGCTTTGCGCGTCCGCTGCCGGAGTGGGGCTGGGCGCTGGTGATCCTCGGGGCGGCCGGGGCGGCGTGGTGGAGCTATCGCCGGCTGCTGGGGCCGACGTGGTGGCGGGCGGTGCTGGGGGTGGCGCGGGCGCTGGTGCTGGTGGTGCTGGCGGTGCTCGTGGCGGGGCCGCGCTTGATCAAGCCGAACGAAACGCGTGAGCGTGACTGGGTGATCGTGCTCGTGGACCGTTCGGCGTCGATGACGGTGCGGGACGTGGGTGCGGCGGGCGGGGACGGGCTGATCACGCGCGAGGAGCAGCTGCGCCGGGCGCTCGAGGAGTCGAGCCCGCTGTGGCGCGAACTGGCGAAGGAGCGCGTGGTGCTGTGGATGGGGTTCGATGCGCAGGCGTTTGAGCTCGAGGGCGAGGGCGGGCCGACGGGCGGCGCCGATCCGCGCGGGATGGACGCGGGGAACTTGCCCGTGGCGCTTGACGCGCCGGTGGGGCGGCGCACGGCGATCGGGCGGGCGCTGGACCAGGCGCTCAAGCGGGCCGCGGCCAGGCCGCTGGCGGGCGTGGTTGTGCTGAGCGACGGGCGGAGCGCCGACGAGGTGAGCCGGACGGTGGTGCGCCGGCTGGAGTCGGAGAAGATCCCGGTGTTCGTGGTGCCGATCGGGAGCGACCGGGCCCTGCAGGACGTGGCGGTGCGGGCCGCGGAGGCCCCGGCGTCGGCGTTCGTGAACGACATCGTGCCGGTGCAGGTGGAGCTCGAGCGGGTGGGGCCGGCGCAGGGGCGGCGTGCGGTGAACGTGGAGCTGGTGGACACGACCAGCGGCGAGGTGCTGGACCAGCGGCGCGTCGAGCCGCCGACGGACGAGGCGGCGGGTGCTGAGGGCGCCGACGCCGTGACGCAGGCGGTGACGCTCACGGCCAAGCCGGTGCGGGCCGGGCCGGCGGCGTGGACGGTGCGGGTGACGCCCGAGGGGGACGACCTGACGGGGGAGAACAACCGGGCGCAGCTGGAACTCACTCTTGAGGACCGGCCGCTGCGGGCGGTGTATTTCGACGGGTCGCCGCGCTGGGAGTTCCGGTACCTCAAGAACCTGCTGATCCGCGAGAAGTCGATCGTCTCGAGCAATTTGGTGCTGTCGCCGGGGCGGAGCTACGTGCAGGAGGGGGACGAGGCCCTGAGCGCGATGCCGACGACGCCCGCGCAGTGGCGCGAGTTCGACGTGGTGATCCTGGGGGACGTGAGCCCGGAGGTGTTCACGCCCGAGCAGCTGCTGCAGCTGCGCGACCTGGTGGCGACGCGCGGGGCCGGGCTCATCTGGATCGGCGGCGAGGGCGCGACGCCCAGCGCGTGGGCCGGGACGCCGATGGCCGACCTCATCCCCTTCGGCCCGACCGGCGGGGACGCGTCGGCGGGCGAGTCGCTGGCGCGGGCGTGGGACGGCGAGGTCGTCGTGCGCCCGACCGAAACGGCGGCGCGGTACGGCGTGCTGCGCCTGCGCTCAACGCCGGATGAGGCGGTGCCGGCCGGGTCGGCGCTGTCGTGGTGGCCGGCAGCGCTTTCGGACGCCGGGGCGAACTGGTCGCGCCTGCGCTGGGCCCAGCGGATCGACCGCGCGTCGCTCAAGCCCAGCGCCGAGGTGCTCGCCGAGGCCCAGGTCGTGAGCGGGGCCGATGTGCAGCGGGGCGGACCGGTGGTGCTGACCATGCGGTACGGCGCGGGGCGCGTGCTGTATGTCGCGACCGACGAGATCTGGCGCTGGCGATACGGGCGGGGCGAGGACCTGCCGGAAAAGTTCTGGCTGCCGCTGGTGCGGCTGCTGGGGCGCGACAGCCTGGCGCGCTCGGGGGCCGCGGCTCGGCTGACGGCGTCGCCGGCGCGGACTCCGGTGGATGCGCCGGTGCGTGTGATGGTCGAGCTGCTCGATCAGCGTCTCATCGATGAAGCGCCGCCGACGGTGACGGTGCGGGTGAGCCCGATTGACGCCGAGACCGACGCCGCGAGGAGCGGGGCGGCTCAGGCGGACGTGGTTCTAACCCCCGAGGATGGGGGCGGCGGGGGAATCGGTGCTGGATCGCGTCGGTACGTGGGGTTGTGGCCGCCGCCGCGGGCCGGGCGGTTCCGCGCGGCGGTGGCGGATGCGCTCTTGAGCGATCAAAGGCTGACGGCGGACATCGACGTGTGGCTGCCGGATGACGAGATGCGTCGGCCGCAGGCCGACCATCCGCGCTTGGCCGAGCTGGCGGCCGCGACCGAGGGGCGGGTGATCGAGCCGGCGAAGCTGGGGACGCTGGGGCCGCTCTTGCCGAATCGGCGCGTGGTGCTCGTTGGGGCGCCGGAAGAGGAAACGCTGTGGGATTCGCCGCTGGCGCTCATGCTGATGCTGGGGCTGCTCACGGCGGAGTGGGTGGGGAGACGGCTGATTCGGTTTGTGTGAGCCCGGGAGCAGGAGAACGGTGCGGAGGATGAACGGGATCCGAACCGTCGGGCGTTCTCAGCGGTAGAACTGGCGCGGCTTCGCGGGCGTCCGACGCGCCCGCCGGCCGGGACGAGCCGAATCGAAGAGTGGGGCCATTGGGCGGGTGGAGGGTCTCACGGGTCGGCCGGTCTGCCGGCCTCGGGTAGAGTGAGTACATGCAGGATCCGTCGCAGGGACAGGTTGATGTCGGTGCGGGCGAGCCTGCGGGGCCGTCGGGGGTCGCTGCGCTCGAGGTGTCGCTCGCGGCGCTGCGGGAGCGCGTGCGGCGTCTGCTGGCGATCAGGGCCGCGGCCCTGATCGGGGCGAGCGTGATTGCGGCGGGCATGGTGTGGGGGCTGATCGACTTTGTACTGCGGACGCCGGGGTGGCTGCGGGGCGTGGTGCTGATGATCGGGATCGCGGCGATTCTGGCCGCGGGCCGTCGGATGCTGACGCCGGCGCTGGGGTTTGCTCCGAGCCTGACGGAGATGGCCCTGCGGATCGAGCGGTCCGGGCTCGGGCGCGAGCGCGGGCTGGGCGGGATCCTGGCGTCGGGGCTGGAACTGGGACGGGCGGACGAGAAGGGCTTTGCGCGCGAGTTGGCGGGAACGGTGACGAGCAGGGCCGCGGGCGGCCTGAGCACCATTGATCCCGCGGGCCTGCTCGATCCGACACGGGCTCGGCGCGGCGTGATCGTTCTGGGGGTGGCGGCGGCGGGGCTGATCGGGCTGGGCGTCGCGCGGCCGGCGTACACGGCGATCGGGGCGGCCCGTGTCGTCGCGCCGTGGGCCGGGGTGAGTTGGCCGAAGCTTGCGCCGGTGATTGACCTCACGAGCGAGACAGTCCACGCGCTGGGGTCGGCGCTGGAGTTGCGGGCCGGCGTGGTCGCGCCCGCGGCCCGGGCGGACCGGGCCCGCGTGTGGGCGAACTACCGGGTTCGCTACGGCGGCGACTGGGGCCCGACGCGGCGTGTGCTGCTCACGGCTCAGGATCGCAGCGAGGCTGTCACGCCCGGCGAGGGCGAACGTGATGTCGGGCAGGACGCGCGTGTGTTCGAGCGGCTGATTGAGCCGGCGGCCCTGGCGCGGGGGTCGGTCGCGGACGCCGCGACCGAGGGCGAACTGGAGTACTGGTTCGAGACCGGGGACGACCGAACCGGGCGCAAGACGCTTGTGCTGGTGGAGCCGCCGGCGGTGACGGGCGCGACGGCGGTGATCGGCGCGCCGGCGTACGCCGTGGCGCGGGGAGAGGCACAGGCCGAGAGGCGCGTGGACCTGGGGACGGGCAACGACGAGCGTGCGGTGGTGGGGGGCGTGCTGGCGGGCTCCCGGGTGCAGGTCGGGCTGACGTTCAACAAGCCGCTGCCGGCCCCGGTGGCGGACGCGGCAGCGCCCGAGCGGGCGGCGTTCCTGGCACGCTCGCTCGGCGCCGATGTGGGCGCGATGCTCGAGCGCCCGGGCGGCGTGGACGCAACGTTTGACGGTGAGCGCTGGTCGCTCACGTGGACCGCGCGCCAGAGCGTGCGGCTGGTCGTGCGCCCCACGGATGGGCACGGCATCAGCGCGACCGACGAGGCGGTGTTCCGCGTGGACGCGATCGCGGATGCGCCCGCGTCGGTGACGGTGATCACGCCGCAGTCGGACCAGTCGGTGCTGCCCGGGGCGGTGGTGGCCGCGGCGGGCGAGGCCCGCGACGACATCGCGCTGGAGTACGTCGGGCTGGACACGCGCCGGGCCCGGCCGACGCCGGGTTCGGAGTCGAAGCAGTCCGAGCCGGTCGAGCCGTGGACGCCGGCGGTGCGGCGTACGCCGGAACTCGCGGCGGCGAGCGCGGGAGGGACGGGCTCGAACCCGAGCGCAGCGGCGGACGCCGTGCGGCGGGTGACGGTCGAAACGTCGATCGACCTTGGCGGGTTTGTGCTGACACCCGGCGACGAGCTGTGGCTCAGCGCGATCGCCGCGGACACGTACGAATTCGACGGCGAGCGGCACCCGCCGAGCCGGTCGCCGGTGCGTCGGCTCAAGATCATCTCCGAGGAGCAGTTCACGGCCCAGGTGTGGGCGGAACTCGCGGCCGCACGCCGGTCGCTGCTGAAGATCGACGAGGATCAGGCGAAGCTGCGCGAGCAGATGTCGTCTGCGGACGGAGCCGGGGCGGTCGAGCGGCCGCAGTCGGGGGTGACGGAGCGACTGGCGAGCGAGGCCCGCGTGCTCGAGCGGGTGCAGCGGCGGATCGGCGAGAACAGGCTGAAGGACGAGGAACTCAACGAGCTGATCGCCCAGGCCGCCGAGTCGCTGGTGCGGGCGGGCGAGAGTTCCAGCGAGGCGTCGTCGCGGGCCGGGGAACTGGCGCGCGAGCCGACCGACCAGGCCCAGGACCGCGACCGGGCCAAGCGGGTGCAGTCCGAGCAGGACAGGGTGCGCGACCGCGTGTCGCAGGCGATCCGCCTGCTGGACCGCGGGCAGGACGCCTTTGCCGTGCGGCGCGAGCTCGAGCGGCTCGCGGCCCGGCAGGGTCAGCTGCGCGAGCGGACGGGAGAACTGACTCGCCAGACGGCGGGGCAGTCGGCCGAGCAGCTCACGCCCGAGCAGAGCCAGGCGCTCGGGCAGCTGGCCGAGGAGCAGCAATCGCTGGCGGAGCAGGCCCAGGAGGCCGTGCGCCGGTTGACGGAGAAGCAGAAGGAACTCGAGCAGAAGGACCCGGCGACGGCCAAGGCGCTGTCAGAGGCCGCCCGGCGGGCCCAGCGCGAGCGCGTGAGCCAGCTCATGGAGCAGGCGTCGCAGCAGATCGGGCAGAACCAGGGGTCGAGCGCTCAGAACGACCAGGAGCGGGCTCAGAAGGCGCTCGAGCAGATGGTGCAGGACCTGCAGAACGCCGCGAGCCGGCGCGACGAGGCTCTGCGACGTGCCCTGGCGGACCTGATGGAGTCGATCGAGGCGCTGATCGAGCAGCAGAAGGCGGAGATCGCGGCCTTGGAGGCTACCGGGGAGATGCCCGCGGCGGGGGTGCTCGCGGCCCTGGCGCCGGGGATGATGCGGCTGCACACCAACACGCTTGGCGTGCAGGAGACCGCGACCGAGGCGGGCGAGGGCGCCGCGCGGGTGGCCGAACTGGTGACCGAGGCCGCGGACGCCCAGAGCGACGCGGTGACGATCCTGCGGTCGCCCGAGCCGACCCGTCCCGCGGCCGAGAGTCGCGAGCGGTTGAGCCTGACGAAGCTCGAAGAGGCGCGGGCCCAGGCGGAGCAGGCCGACGACGACGCCGCGCAGCGGGAGCAGGAGCGCGCCAAGGCCGAGCTCAAGCGTGCGTACCGCGACGCCCTGACCGAGCAGTCGGCGATCCTCGCCGAGACCGAGCCGCTCGTCGACAAGGACCTGTCGCGGCGCGAACGGGCCGCGGCCCGCGACTTGGGTGGCCGGCAGAAGATGCTCAAGGACAAGCTCGCCGAGATGGTGCGCACGACCAAGGACCTCGCCGAAGCGCCGGTGTTCGAACTGGCGCACTCGCGGCTGGACCAGCTCATGACCGCGGCGACCGAGCCTTTGAACGAGGGTCGGGCCGAGAAGTCGGTAACGCGCCGCCAGCGGAGCGCGCTACGGATCCTCGAGTCGCTCGTCGCGGCCCTGGAGCGCTCGCAGCAGGAGCAGGAGTTCCGCGACCAGCAGGGGGGCGGGGGCGGTGGTGGGGGCGGCGGCGGGGGACGTCAGCCGCTCGTGCCGTCGCTGGCGCAGGTCAAGCTGCTGCGCGATCTGCAGGTGCAGGTCGCCGAGATCACGCGCGAGGCAGTGGAAGCCGGGGATGACGTCGTGCTCGAGGAAGCGGGGGCGCTGCAGCAGCAACTGTCCGAGCGTGCGAAGGCGCTGCTCGAGAAGCTCAAAGAACAGCAGCGCGGCGGCGGGGGGCCTCCAGAGCCCGGCAACGGCGGAGCCGAGCCGCGGGCCGGCGGTGACGCGGGCAACGACGCCGCCGACGGGGCCGGCCCCGAAGGCGGCGAACCCAAGCCACAGGGCGGGGACGGAGGTGGTCGGTGACGCGTGCGAACCTCGTCGCGATGATGTCGGCTGCAAGTCTTGCGAGCGTCGCCCTGGCGCAGAGCGAGCCTCCCAAGGAATCCCCGGCGCCCGCGGCCCCCCCGGCCGGGTCGGAGCAGGCGCCCAAGCCGGCCCCGCCGGGGCGCGAGCCGGACCTCGACGAACTGCTGGGGCTGGGCAAGACCAGCGCGGCCGGGAACACCGGCATCCCGGACCCCGGCAAGGCCGAACTCGACAAGCGGCTGGCGCAGGAGCAGGTCGACGACCTGTTCCTGCAGGCGGTTGCGCTCATGGGCGACATCTCCAAGCGCCTGGGATCGGCCGTGGAAGCCGGGCGGGCCAAGCGGGCCGACGGCGGGGTCAAGAGCCCGCAGGCCGGGCTCGCCACGCAGCGCCTGCAGCAGGACGCGGTCCGCAAGCTCGACGCGCTGATCGCCCAGCTCGAGCAGCAGCAACAGCAGCAGAGTTCGTCCTCACGCTCGCGCCAGCAGGAAAACGACCCCAACCAGCCGCAGCGCCAGCAGCGGTCGCAGGCCCGCCAGCAGCAGCGCGAGCAGCGAGGCGGCAACGGCCAGCGTGAAAACGACCCGCCGGCGGGCCAGTCGGGCGACCTGCGCCCCGAGCTCGAAGCGGCGCGGGCGGCGTGGGGCGCCCTGCCCGAGCGCGTCCGCGACATGCTCCAGCAGGGTTCGGGCGATCGCTACTCGTCGCTGTACGAGCGGCTGACATCGGACTACTACAAGCGCCTGGCCGAGCAGGGCCGCACTCGCGGCGGCGCGTCGGGCGGGAGGGGCGAGCGTCCATGATGAGGCTGCGGGTCGCGATGACGGTGCTTGCGTTCGCCGGAGCGGGCGGGGCGCACGATGCGCCCGCGCCGGCCCAGCCGAATCCAACCCCCGCGCCCGAGCCGGCCCCTGCGCCGGCCGCGCCACCGGCCGATCCCGAGCCGGCCCCCGGGACGACGCCGCCGACGGCGCCGGCCCCGGCGATGGGCGAGAGCGAGGTCGAGACCACGCCGCGACCGGACGGCTCGTCGTCGGCACAGAACCGAGCCGCGGCCGACGAGATGAGCCCGGAACTCGACGCCGCGGTCGCCAAGGGGCTTGACGCATTGGCACGCCTGCAGAACCCGGACGGCAGCTTCGGCCAGGGGCGGTACGGGCGGAACGTCGCGGTGACCGCGCTGGGTGCGCTGGCGCTCATGGCAGACGGCAACGTCGTCGGACGCGGGCCGCACGGCAAGGAAGTCGAGAAAGCGCTGGAATTCATCCTCGCCAATTCGAACGAGATCGGCCTGCTCGCGGCGGAGTCGGCGTCGGGCCCGATGTACGGGCACGGGTTTGCGACCCTGTTCCTGGGCGAAGTCTACGGCATGCTCGCGGGCGGGCCGGAGACGGCGCTGGCCCGCCGGACGCACGAGGCGCTGGTCAAGGCGGTACGGCTCATCGAGCGCACCCAGAACGATGAAGGCGGCTGGCGCTACAACCCGGTGCCGTACGACGCGGACGTGTCGGTGACGATCTGCCAGGTGATGGCCCTGCGCTCGGCCCGCAACGCGGGCATCGAGGTCTCCAAGGAGGTCGTCGACAAGGCGGTGCAGTACGTCAAGCGGTGCCAGAACCCCGACGGGGGCTTTCGTTACCAGAGCATGCAGGGCATGAGCCTGTGGCCGCGGAGCGCCGCGGGCGTGGCGACGATGTTCTACGCCGGCATCTACCAGGACGACACGATCGAGAGGGGGATCAAGTACCTGCTCGAAACGGCGATGCCGGGGGGCGCGGGCGATAACGCGCGGCTGCACTATTTCTACGGGCAGTACTACGCCGTGCAGGCGATGTACCTCGCGGGCGGCACCGCGTGGCAGACGTGGTGGCCGGCTATCCGGACGGAGCTGCTCGCGGGCCAGTCGGAAGACGGAACCTGGCCGGATCCGTCCGTCGGCACCGCCTATGGGACCGCCATGTCGCTGATCGTGTTGCAAATGCCCAAGAGATACCTGCCGATCTTCCAGAAGTGAACGGTGCCCAGCCCGCCATGACCATCTCGAGTTCGATCGCGCGTTCGGTGCTGGCGGCGTGCCTCGCGGCCGCGGTTTCGCCCCGCGCCCTGGCCGACGGCCCGCGGTTTACGCTCATCGACGATGCTTTCAAGCAGTCGCTCGTGGGCGAGGTGAGCGGCCCCACGCCCGGCCCGCGGGGCGAGGTGATGTACTCCGACGCCCGCGGCGTACCGCGCGAACTGCCGGTCGCCAAGGCGGTGGCGCTCGCGCCGTCATGGTGGAGCGACCCGGTGACGCGCGTCCGCGGCGACTTCGCGGGCTACGCCAACACCGGCGTGCTCGTGACGACCGACGGCCAGCGTCTGCCGGGTCGCCCCAGCGCGGTCCCCGCCACCGGCGAAGAGGTCGCCTGGGAGCATCCGCGCTTCGGGCGCGTCGTGGTCTCGCTCGAGCGCGTGAGCGAAATCGAAATCCCCGCGCCGCCGCCGCCGCCGGCGCCCGTGCAGCCCCTGGTGAACGACTTGGGCGCCCCGCCCGCGCGCGAGCCGGTGAAGGTCGTGCCCGAGCGGCGCACGTCGCCTCCGCCCACGGACCGCAGCCGCGACACGGTCGAACTGGCCAACGGCGATCGGCTTACCGGGCTGGTCGAGAAGATCGGGGCTGACGTTCTGGTCTCGGGCGCCGGCGGAAAGCCGACGTCGGTCGAACTGAGCCGGGTCCGTCGGATCTGGCTCGCCAACCCGCCCGCGGCGCCCGCGGGTGCGCTGGTGTGGCTCGCCGACGGCACGGTTGTGGGTTCGAAGCGGTTCACGGTCGAGCCCGGCCAGCCGCTGGCGCTTGGGGACTGGGGCGCGGAGCCCCGCTCGGAGGCCGCCGAAGCTCCTGACGGAGCGCCGGCGCCGCGTCCGACGCCGTACATGGTCGAGGACGTGACGGCCGCGGCCCTGCAGCCCAAGCGGCTGCGCCCGCTCGCGGACCTGCCCGTGCGCGAGCAGCGCGGGGCGGGTGACCGGCGGCTGGTTCGCGGCGTGCAGGTGAGCGACGATGCCCTTCGCGTCGGCGCGCTGCCGGCGCCGCTGGGCGCGCGCGACATCGAACTGCCCGCGCCGATGGCGGCGGAATTCACGCTGCCCGCGGGAGCCCAGCGGGTAAGCGGTTCGTTCGAGATGCCCGAGAGCTCGTGGACGTGGGGCGACTGTCGCGTCCGGCTCGAGGCCGTCGGGGCCGGCGGGGCGGCGGCGACGACGCTCGTCGACACCCGGCTGAACGCCGAGATGCCGACATCGGCGTTCGCCGTGGTTGTGCCCCCCGGGGCCACGGCCCTGCGGATCAGCGTCGAGCCCGGGGAGCGGGGGGCCGTGCAGGACCGGGTGCTGCTGCGCCGGGGGCTGCTGCTGCTGGCCCCGTGAGGTCGCCCGGCCCGCGCCGTCCCTTCTACCATCGGCGTGACCCCGGACGGCCGGGGTTCGGGTCCGGGGAGGGGCAACCGCGGAGCGGCGAAGCATGGCGTGGATCACCAAGGACTCGGCCGGGGCGAAGGTGCAGAAGCGGTCCGAGCCGTATTTCACCCCCGCGATGCGCGAGACGATGACCCGCGAGATCCTGCCGCGCTACGAGCGCAAGCAGGGGGCGACGCTGCCGGCGCTGCACATGGTGCAGCACGAGTACGGCTGGGTGCCGGCGCAGGCGATGATGGAGATCGCGGAGTTCCTGGGCCTCAAGCCGGCCGAGGTGATCGACACGGCGAGTTTCTACGAGGAGTACTGGCTTCAGCCCAAGGGGCAGCACCTGATCGCGGTGTGCCGCTCGATCGCGTGCGAGTTCTGCGACCACAAGAAGATCACGCAGGCGTGCAAGGACACACTGGGGATCGAGGTCGGCGAGACCACCGACGACGGGAAGTTCACGCTTATCGAGATCGAGTGCCTGGGCTCGTGCGGGACGGCCCCGGCGGTACTCGTTGACGAGAAGCTGCACGAGAACGTGACGCCCGAGGCGATGGTCAAGGCCATCGACATCGCCGCGAGCGCCGGGCACGGGCATCATTGAAGCGCGGGGCCACGGCCCCGGCCGGAGAGCGATCGATGGCACACTGGCGCACACCGGGGGCGACGTTGGTTGGCGTGGTGATGGCCGGCTGCGGCGCGGCGTCGCTGTCGGGCTGCGCCCACAGTGGCGGCGGATCCCGCGCCGTCGAGAACGGGCTCGAGTACACGGTCGTCGTGCACAACAACGCCTCGCACGCCGTCGAGGTGACCTGGACACTCGCATTCCAGAACGAGGGCACGGGGGAGACCGGCCAGGCGATGTCGCGCTCGCTCGGCACGATCTTGCCGGGTGGCGCCGGCACTGACGGGCCGGTCATGGTGATGAATCCGCCGCCCAGTTATGAGACGTACCGGCGTGTCACGCGCGTGCGTGTGACGATCCCCGCGGCGAGCTGGCAGGAGCCGGCGTACATGTGGTGGGAGATCATCGGCGAGATGCCGCGGAGTTTCTCCATCCGTGACGGGCGGGGCCCGGACGGGTTCATGCTCGTGCTGACGCCCGAGCTTGGGCGGATCGAGGCGGTGCCCCGTCAGTACTGGCCGGAACAGGATCAGTCGCCGGGCGCGGCGGGTGACACCGGGCGTTGAGCGCGATGGCGCGGGCGGTCCTCGAAGGCGAGCGGCCCGCGGAGGTTGAAATAGCCTCGTCGGCGGTGCGTTCTTCGGGACGAGGAGACTCCCCATGCTCACGGCGATGATCGCGGCCGCTCTCTCGCTCGGTGCACTGCTCGTTCCCCAGTCAGCGACGCCGCCCGGGGTCGATGCTGCGCAGGCGCGGTACGCCGCCGCGGCCGACTACTCGGCGGAGTACGCCGGGCGGGCCGTGCTGGTCATGGTCAAGGGCAAGGTGGTGTTCGAACGGGCCGACAACGGGTGGTCGCTCGACCGTCCGCACCCGCTCGCGAGCGGGACCAAGTCGTTCGTGGGGGTGATGGCGGCCGCGGCCGTGCAGGACGGGCTGCTGACCTGGGACGAACTCGCGAGCGACACCATCACCGAGTGGAAGGGCGACGAGCTCAAATCGAAGATCACGGTGCGGCACCTGCTGACGCTTTCGAGCGGGCTGGATCCCAACGACGCGCAGCTCAGCCGGCGCGGCGCGGGCGCAGGCCTCCTGGGCGACCGGCGCACGCCGATGGACGAGAAGCGTGGTAGCGACGAGCAGCAGGACTGGTACGCCGCGGCCATCGCGACCCCGATGGCCGGCACCCCCGGCGGGCAGTTCCAGTACGGGCCGAGCCACTTCTACGCGTTTGGCGCCCTGCTGCAGCGCAAGCTGGACGCGGCGGTCGCCGCCGGCAAGCCGGTCGCGGGCAAGACGGTCGAGGAGTACCTCAAGGCCCGCGTGCTTACGCCCGCGGGGGTCGAGATCGCCTGGCTCGGGCGCGACGCGTCGGGCAACCCCAACCTCGCGGGTGGGGCGATGCTCACGGCCCGGGAATGGGCCGAGTACGGCGAGTTCATCCGGCTCGAGGCAAGCGTGCGCGGTCCCGACGGGAGTATGAAGCACATCATCGACCCGGCCCTGCTGGCCGAGTGCTTCAAGTCCAGCACTGCCAATCCCGCGTACGGGCTCACCTGGTGGCTCCCGATGAACCGATTCGCCGAGGGCGGCGCATCCGAGGTGGCCGATGGCGGCGCCGCGGGCGGCGTCCGCGGGGGCGGCGGCGACGATGAGAAGCAGCGGCCCCGGGTCCGCCTGCGCGACCGGCTGATGGAACGTGCTCGCCAAGCGGGCCTCGCTCAGGAAGTGACGCCGGTCATCGGGCCGGACGGCAAGCCGGTCACGGTGTACATGGCCGCGGGATTGGGCAAGCAGCGGCTGTACGTCATCCCGGCGTACGACATGGTGGTGGTGCGGTTCGCGGAGTACACGCGCGCGGGCACGGGGTTCAGCAACGCCGAATTCCTGGGTCGCGTGCTCGGTCTTGCGACGCCGTCGCCGCGGCCCTGAAGCGTTCGTTGCGGCCGCTTTGCGAACCCTTGGCGAGAACTTGACCCGGGGAGGGTCCGCGACGGCCCACGTGCTGGTACCGTGCTTCCACTTCAAGTGAAGGAGGAGCCCAGGTATGTTCAACGTGCGTGCACTGAGCGTGTTGGTCGTCGTCGGTTCAACCATTTCCGCCGCTTCGGCGACGGATGTTCCCGGCCTGCGGTACGTGGACCGATACAGCCTGCCGTACACCTCGGGCTTGAACGGCACGGTGTTTGACGGGACGCTCTTCGGCGGCATCAGCGGCCTGGATTACGACCCGTCGACGAACTCGTACTACGGGATCAGCGATGACCGCTCGCAGAACGCGCCCCCGGGCGGCAACCCGGCGGCCCGGTTCTACAACCTGTCCATCAGCGTCAACGAGAACGGGTTTGTCGGCCCCACGCCCGTCACGATCAACAGCGTGACGCGGATGCTCCGTCCCGACGGCACGACCTTCCCCTCCCTGGGCGTCGACCCCGAATCGATCCGGCGCAACCCCGACGGCACGTTCTTCTGGACGAGCGAAGGATCGGTCTCGGCCGCCGGCAACCCCCCGCTGCAGAATCCGTTCGTGCGCCAGATGAACAGCGACGGCACGTTCGTCCGCGAGTTCGCGAACGCCCCGCAGGTGAACCCCGACGCGGTCGGCGCCGGCCAGACCCGCGGCATCCGCAACAACCTCGCGTACGAGAGCTTCACGACCACGCCGAGCGGCACGACCAGCTACATCGCCACCGAGAGCTCGCTGTTCCAGGACGGGCCGCGCGCCACCGCGTCCGCGGGTTCGACCAACCGCATCATCCGCTACGACACCGCGACCGGCAACCCCACCGCGCAGTTCGTGTACGTGACCGACGCCATCCAGGCTGCGAACCCCATCAACGCCAACGACAACGGCGTTGTCGAGATGCTGGCGCTCGACGAGAGCACGCTGCTGGTCATGGAGCGCTCGTTCGCGCTGAACGAGGGCAACAGCATCCGCTTGTACAAGGTGACGCTCGGCGGCGCGACCGACGTCAGCAGCCTCGACTCACTCGTGGGTCAGTCGTACACCCCGGTCTCCAAGCAGTTGCTGCTCACGCTCGCCCAGCCGGCTCTCGGCGGCCTGTTCAACCCTGACAACGTCGAGGGGCTGACGTTCGGACCGGTTCTTCCCGACGGCAACCAGTCGTTCCTGCTCGCGGTTGACAACAACTTCTTCGGGAGCCAGGCGAACCAGTTCATCCTCATCGCCGTGCCGGCGCCCGGCATGGGCGTGCTGCTCGGGCTGGCCGGGCTGAGCGCGTCGCGCCGGCGTCGCTGAAGCTCGGCACGGTCGCCGAGCGGTACCATGGTCGATGAGCGACGGGCAACCGGTCTGTGCGCACATGGGCGGCGGCAGCTCACGTGTTGAGGACGCCACCGATCTGTTCCTGCGCGACCGCGACGTGCCATGTCCCAGGTGCGGCTACAACCTGCGCAGCACGCAGTCCGCTCGCTGCTGCCCCGAGTGCGGCTGTGAACTCGTCCTGGTGCTCGACAACCGCGCGGCCCGCGAGCGGCTCGCGCTGTGGGTGAGCACGGCGTGGTGCGCGACGGTCGGTGCGGCCGGCGTAGCACCCGAAGCTCTGGCGTGGTACTTCAACCACTGGCGCCCGCCGCGACCATGGTCCGCCGAGGACGCACTCGCACTCGCGCTGCTGGGGGCCATGCTCGTGTACGGCATGACCGGGCTGATCGCGCTCGTTCGCACGCGCCGGCGGCCGATGCCGAGCTCGGGAAGGTGGCTGCGGGCGGGGTGGATGCTGTGGGCGGGTCTCGCGCTCGGATTGGCGTACTACGCCGTGCGCGCCGGGCTTGCGATCACGCGGGTCTGGTAAAGGTCTCTCGCGGTCGAGCGGTCGAGCATCGCCGCACTCGTCGCCGGTACTCGGTCTTCACGGCGCATGCGCCGGCCCGGGCTCCCAGCGCGCCGGTGTTGGGGCGAGCGGGGCGTTGATCGTCAGCAGGGCCATCGCGGTGCCGAACGCCGCGGAGCGCGGGAACACCCGGTCGTTCCACGAGCCGCTTTCGGCCCGCGTGGCCCACAGCAATTGCAGGATCCGGCGCCGGTACTCCGCGCGCTCGTTCTCGGGCAGCAGCTCCACCGCCTGGGCCGCGTACCGGTGGCCGAAGTAAAAGTAGTACGGGGCAATGTTGTACGGCGGCACGTGAGTGCCGTTCTGGGCCCGGCGCTGCTCGAGCCATGGCCAGTGCACGATGAACGCGTCGATCGACCCCCGCAGGCGGGACTGGTCGGACTTGCCGGCGAGGTACAGGGCGATCTCGCCCACGGCCATGCGGGCCGCGGCCGACGGGGTCGGCTCCTCGCGCCCGGCTCTGGTCGCCCCCGCATACGCGAACGACCCGGTTGAGGTCCGCGACCGCTCCAGCGCGGCGATCGCTCGTTCGACGACCTCGTCGTTGACCTTCAGTCCGCGCTTGCGGGCTTCGAAGAGCACCAGCAGCGTCGGCGCGGTCATGAACGAGCTCGCCGGCGCCACCTCCTCGCGCCCGGGCGGGCGTGCGTAGTTCCACCCGCCCGCCTTGGGGATCTCCGTGCGCTGCACGCCGTCGAGGCAGAACTCGATGGCCTTCGGAACCCGCGCCCGCACCGTCTCGGGCATCGCGCCCAGCGCTTGGGCGTTGCGGGTGTCGGTGAGTTCGAGCAGGAACTCGAGGGCGAACACGTACCCCCACCCGCGCACGTCGTAGCCGGCGTCGTAATTGTCCACGGACATGAGCGGGTGGTCGAGGGCGTCGAGAATGAACTCGAGCCCGCGTGCGACGGCGTCGCGACGCGCGGCATCCTCTCCGAAGCCGGGAGCCCGCATGAGCGACACGCCGGCGATCGCGGTCCCGCCGATACGGTAGCCGACGGGGATCTTGCTCCCCACCCGGTACACCCCCTCGTAGGCCCACTCGCGCTTGCGCTGCGGGTCGTGCGCGGCCGGGGCGGGCAGAGCCTCGCCGACCTCCTGCAGTCCGAGGATGATCTCGACGCCCTTGCTGACCGCGGCGTCGCAATCGCTCTTGCTGGGGGCGGGGTTGGTTGGCACCGGCGGCGGGGCCGCGGGCGCCCGGCCAGACTGTGCGAACGAGGTCGACGCGACCGCCGTCCCGAGCACACCGATCACTACGCATGAGCGCACCATGGCTCGATGGTACCGGAAACAGCCGCGCCGGTGCTGGCGGGCACGGTCCGGAAACGCGCGTCGTGGTATGCTGGCCGCCATGAGCACGCACCTGCATCGGGTCTGGACGTGGGCATGGCTGGGTGCGGTTCTCGCCGCGATCGGCCTGACACTCGCCGGCTGCGACACCAAAATCACCCAGGCGAACTACGACAAGGTGACCGTGGGGATGACCCTCGGGGAGGTCCAGCGGCTGCTGGGCTCGGGCACCCTCGACGCTCAGCCCGGCGGGGTCAACATCTCCGCTGGCGGCGTCGGCGATGCGGCCAAGGGGTCCACCGACCAGACGTACACCTGGCGGGACGGGCCCGCGGAAATCGTGATCACATTCGCGGACGGCAAGGTGGTCCAGAAACGGGCGTCCGGCCTGTAAACGGCGGTCCGGCGTCCGGCGTACCGACCGGGCACTGCCCCGCGGAACGGGCGGTGAGGGGGATGAGGAGGGTGCCGCCGCGGAAGTGGCGGGTATACTTCTGCCCCCCCCCGGACAACCGGCGGGACGTTCGGGCTTGTAGCTCAGTTGGCTAGAGCGCACCCCTGATAAGGGTGAGGTCGTTGGTTCGAATCCAATCAGGCCCACTTCCGCGACCGGCCGCGGACCCCACACCCGCCCTTGATGGGCGGGTTCGTGTTTTTGGCGGTACCACGGGCCCGGCGTCCCGCACTGCTTGGACATTGGACACACGCCGGCGCGGGTCACGCCGATCCGAGCATCCCCAGCAGGCGCTCGCGCACACCTTTGGCGTCCGCCGTGCCACCCGAGAGCTTCATGACCTCGCCGACCAGTCGGCCCACGGCCGCGACCTTGCCGCCGCGGACATCCTCGGCGACCTTGGGATTCGCCGCGATGACCTGGTCGCACCAGGCGCTGAGCGCCCCTTCGTCGCGGACGACGATCATGCCGCGGGCCTTGGCCAGGGCGGCGGGATCATCAGCGCTGTGGGCGGGGTCGCACAGCAGGCCGAACAGTTCGTCCGCGGCCTGGGCCGAGATCGCGCCGTCGTCGCGCAGCTTGACGATGCCCCCGACCGCCGCGGGCGTGATGCCCAGGCCGCTCGCCAGCACCGGGTCGACGGCGACGCCGGTCGCTCCCCCGCCGGCTTCGTCGTGCTCGGCCTGCAGGGCCTTGGTCCGCTCGTTGGCGCGCTTGGCGCCCGACTGCAGCACGAGGTTGGCCGCGAGCTTGCCGGCGCGCTCGCGCCCCACGCCGTGGTTGACCGCGGCGTCTGTGGCGGCCTCGAAGAACAGGCACACCTCGCGCTCCTCCACCAGGGCCGCGGCCTCCTTGCGGGTCAGGGCGTAGTCGTCGGCGTACCGGCGCAGGCGCGACAGGGGCGGCTCGACGACCTTGGCCTTCACGCCCGCGAGCCACGTCGGCGAAACGGCGACGGGCACGAGGTCCGGGTCAGGGAAGTAGCGGTAGTCGTGGGCCTCTTCCTTCTCGCGCTGCACGAAGGTCTCGCCCGCCTGGTCGTCCCAGCCGCGGGTCGACTTGCTGCCGGGGACCATCTCGACGCCGGTCTGCTCCCAGCGCCGCGGCTGCTCGCGCAGCTCGTACTCGATCGCGCCCTTGACCGCCTTGAAGCTGTTGAGGTTCTTGACCTCGGTGATGGGCGTCTTGACGACGTGCCCGTCGTCGAGCGTGAGCACGCAGTTGATGTTCGGCTCGAACCGCATGTGCCCGCGCTGCAGCACGCCCTCGCTCACGCCGAGGAACCGGCACAGGTTCCGCAGCACGCGACAGAAGAGCACGACCTGGTCGGCGCCGGTGAAGTCCGGCTGCGTGACGATCTCCAGGAGCGGCGTGCCGGCGCGGTTGTAGTCGGCGATCGAGTAGTCGAGCCGCCCGCCGCCGGGAGCGTCGTGGAGCAGCTTGCCCGCGTCCTCCTCGAGGTGGGCCCGGATGATGCCGATGCGCGTGGCCGGGGCGTCGAAATCGGCGTCGCCGCGGGCGTCGACGCCCGGCAGGTCGACCGCGCCGTCGAAGCACAGCGGAAGCTGGTACTGGCTGATCTGGTAGTTCTTGGGCAGGTCGGGGTAGAAGTAGCTCTTGCGGTCCCAGCGCGAGTACGGGGCGATCTGACACCCCAGCGCCAGCCCGACCATCATCGACATCTCGACCGCGGCCTTGTTCATCACGGGAAGCGCGCCGGGCAGCCCGAGCACGACCGGGTCGATGAACGTGTTGGGGTCGGCCCCGTGGTTGGCCGGGTGAGCCGGGTTGGGGGCGCGCGAGAACATCTTCGTGCGCGTCGCAAGCTCGACGTGGATCTCCAGCCCGATCACGGGCCGGACGGAGCGGACGGTTCGGGCCATGGCGTCGGGATGATACGGACGGGTGCTCGCGCGCGTGCGGCCGGGCCGGTCCAGCGGCCGCAACTCACGGTCAGCGCGTCGGCTCGGTCGCCGCGACCATCGCCTGCAGCCGCTCGAGCGGGATGGTCCGGGCCTGCTCGATCCGCATCAGGCGCGGGCGCCGGCACTGGCGGCACCACCCGAGCGTGCGCTTGCCGAACGACGCGGCCCCGATCCGCACGCCGCGGACTTCCCCGAGCGTCCGCCACCGGGCGCAGCGGGGGCAGGAGATGATCCAGGTGGATTCGGTGATCGCGGGCGTGGGGCTATGGGCGGCCTGCATGGCGGAAATCTCCGGGCTCACGGTCATTGTTGGGGTCTGAACGTCCGGGCTTTCACCGCCCGCCGATTCCTACGATCCCGCCATGAAGGCGGTGCGCATCGGCTGCGTCAAGTACCTCAACACTCTCCCGCTCGTGCAAGGGCTCGCGGCGTGGCGCGACGCCAGTGTCGTCTCTGCCGTGCCCGCCAAGCTCATCGACCTGCTCATGGACGACGGCCCGCAGGGCGTCGACGTCGCCCTGTGCTCGGTGATCGACGCCGCCCGGGCTCCCCGTCCCGTCACACTCCTGCCCGCGGGCATGATCGGCTGCGACGGCCCGACCCTCACGGTCCGGGTCTTCTCCGACCGGCCGGTTGACAGCATCACGCGCGTGTGGGCCGACACCGACAGCCACACCTCCGTCGCCCTCGCCCGCGTCGTCCTGCACGCCCGCACCGGCGCCCTCGTCCCCGTCACCGACTTCGACGCCCGCGAGCGCGTCACGCCCGGGGCACTCCCCGACGAGTCCTTCGCCGAGCGCGACGGCTGGCCCCCCGCCGTGCTGCTCATCGGCGACAAGGTCGTCACCGACGCCCCGCCCGCTGCGTTGTATCCGCACCAGCTTGACCTGGGCGAGGCGTGGAAGGCCCTGACCGGCCTGCCGTTCGTCTACGCCGTGTGGATGTGCCGCGCCGGCGACGAGTCGCGCCCCGAAGTCCGGGCCGCGGCCGACGTGCTCGACCGAGCCCGGCGCCACAACGCGACCCGGGCCGACTGGCTGGTGGCCGCGGCCGCGCCCGAGCGGCGCTGGCCGATCAACACCGCATCGACGTACGTCGGCGACCTGCTGCGGTACGACGTGGGCGCCGCCGAGCGGCAGGCGGTGGGGGAGTTCCTGCGCCGGGCGGCGAGCCTCGGCATTGCCCCCGAGGTCGCGCCCCGCTGGGCCGAACCGGCCGCGAGCCGCTGAGCCCCACCGCCACGAATGCCCCCGCTTCCACGACTTCGCATCGGACCGCTCGCGGACATCGCGGCCGCTGCGCCGCGCCTGAGCCCGGCGTCGGCCCTCGCAGGGCTGGAACGCGCCGAGACGCTCGCGCAGCGCATCGATCCCAATGACCTCTACCCGCTCGCACGCGTGATCGCCGACCTGCGGCCCGATTCCGCGTCGTCGGCCCCGGACGACGGCTCATCGGTCGTCGGCGCGGCGCTGCTGGCCGACCTCGCCGCGCTCGCCGAGCACCTCGCGGCCGCGGCCAAGCTCGACCCGGCCCAGCACGCCGCGCCCGCCTGGCTCGACGCCGCGAGCGTGTGCAAACGCTGGGGCGTCAGCCGCTCGACCCTCGACCGCTACCGCAAACGGGGGCTGCTGGGCCGCCGGCTTGAAACCACGCCCGGGCGCACGCGGCTCGTGTTCGCTGCGGACCGCGTCGAGGCGTTCGCGGCCGTGCATCGGCCGGCGCTGGAACGGGCCGGCTCGTTCACGCGCATCACCCCGGTCGAGGAGGCGCGCATCCGCCGCCGCGCAGACCGCTACCGGCGCGTGCTCGGGTGGTCGACGAGTCGGACGGCGCAGCGGATCGCCGAGCACTTCGGACGCTCGCCCGAAGCCGTTCGGCTTCTGCTGGTCAAGACCGACGACGGGGTGTCGCGCCGAGCCCCCGTGCGCGCGCGCGAGCGGGCGATTATCGCGCGGGCCGCGGCGTGGGGCGTGGAAGTCGACCGCCTCGCCGAGCGCTTCGGCCGCTCGGAGGGCTCCATCTACCGGGCGCTCGTGCAGGCGCACGCCGAGCGTCTTGCTCGCCTGCGGCCCGAGCCGCCCGCGTGGGATGAGGATGCTGGACGGTTCAACGCGCTGGACGCCGCAAGCACCTTCCTGGACCACGCACCGGTGCAGACCGGCCTGGGCCGCCCGGCACCGACTTCGCTGGCGGAGTTGCTCACGCTCGTCGAGGCGGCCGAGCCGCTGACCCCCGCGGTCGAGCGGGCCCTGGCCCGCGCGTACTGGTTCCTCCGCCACGCGGCCGGCGTCGCTATCAACGCCCTGCCGCGCCACAACCCGCCCCGCTCGGCACAGCGGGCCGCGGGTCAGCCCGCGTCCGGTGTCGACGACATCGAGACCATGCTCCGCTGGGCCGCACGTGTCAAGGCCGAACTCGTGCGCTCGCAACTGCCGCTGGTGGTCCGCTCAGTCGAAGCCGCGGCCGAGCGGCCCGTGAGCGCCTTGGCCCCGGCCCAGGTCGGCGCGGTGTACAGCCTCGCGATCGGCACCGTCGCCGAGGCCGTGGAGCGGCACGACCCGTTCAAGTCCGGTCGGCTCGCGGCCCAGGCGGGCCTGGCGCTCAATCGCTCGATCGCCGCGTGGTGGCGCTCGACCCATGCCCCCGCCGATCGCCCCGGCGCCGCCCGGGCTCGCCCGACGCCGCCCGAGCGTGTCACGCTCGACGACTTCACGCTCGCGCTGTGCCCGTGGCAGCGCGAGCTCGACCTGCCGGCCGGCATGCGCCGTGTGCTTGGCGAAGCGCCCGAGCCCGCCCGCACGCTCATTGCCCAGCGCATGGGCTGGCAGGTGCCCCTTGCCGACGGCGCCGTCATCGGCGGCGGCCCGCCGCGTTCGCTCGCGCAGATCGCCGATGCGCTCGCGACGCCGGTGTGGCGCGTCGTGCGCCTCGAGGGCCAGGCCGTACGGGCCCTGCGCGCGCGGGCACGGGGGACCGCGTGACGCCCTGGAGCCGCGCCTGGGTGATCCACGCCGGGGCCCTGGGCGATTCGGTGCTGCTGTGGCCGCTGCTGCGGACCCTCGTGCGGGCGGGTACCTCCGTGACTTTCGCCGCGCGTCCATCGCACGCGGCCCTCGCCGCCCGCTGGATCGACCCCGCGATGGTCACGCCGGTCGACGTCGACCGGGCCGACCTCGCTCGGCTATGGACCGGCGAGCCCGTCGCGCCCGAGCCGTCTCGCCAAACCCACGACCGGCTCGGCGTCCTGTCATTCTTCGCCGACGAAGCGACCGACGCGGGGAGGCGCTGGCTCGTCGCGGCCGCGGCCCGCTGGCCCGGCGCCGAACTGCTCGCCATCGGCCCGCAGGGTTCCGCCTCCCGCGCCGCGCTGTGGCAGCGGTTCGATGTCGTGAAGCTCGGCGAGGTCGCGCCGCGCCCCAACGTTTCCGGCCCGCTCGTCTTCCATGTCGGGGCGGGATCGGCGTCAAAGCGCTGGCCGCTCGCAAACTTCATGGCCCTGCGGGACGAGCTTGCACCGAACGGGACCGGCATCACGCTCATCGCCGGCGAGGTCGAAGCCGAGCGTTTCGACGTACGGGAACGGGACGCGTTTTTCGCCGCGGGCGGTCGGATCCTCGAATCGCTCGACGACTTGGCCGGCGTGATCGCGGGCGCCAGGATCGTGATCGCGAACGACTCGGGCCCGGCCCACCTCGCCGCCCAGCTCGGGGTCCCCACGCTCGCCATCTTCGGCCCGACCGACCCGCATCTCTGGGCCCCCGTCGGGCCGGTCGCGCACGTCGTCGCGCCGGCCAAGCCGGGTCCGATGACCTCCGTCACCCTCGCGGACGTCCTCGCGGCCGCACGCCGCATGCTCGGCCCCGGTGCGACCAATCATCCCTGACCCCATGCCCGACCGCCCGCGCATGCCCGTGATCATCGGCCCGACCGCGTCGGGCAAGTCGGCGTTGGCGGTCGAGATCGCGCTCGCCAGCGCCGACCGCTTCGGCGCCCCCGGCGAGATCGTCACCGCCGACGCCTTTCAGGTCTACCGCGGCCTCGACATCGGCACGGCCAAGCCGACGCCCGCCGAGCGCCGCGGCGTGCCGCACCACCTGATCGACGTGCGCGACCCCACCGACTCCTTCAGTGTTGACCAATGGCTCGGGCTCGCCGAGGACGCGATCGCCCAGGTCCAAGCCCGGCCCGGCCTGCCGATCCTCGTCGGCGGAACGCACCTGTACGTCAAGGCCTTCCTGCACGGGCTCTTCGACGGCCCGCCCGCCGACCCCGCCTTGCGGGCCGAGTTCGAGTCGATGGACCCCGCCGCACGTCGGGCCCTGCTTGAGCGCGTCGACTCCGCGGCCGCGGCCCGGATCCACCCCAACGACCTGCGCCGCACGGTGCGGGCCCTTGAAGTCCACCGCCTGACCGGCACGCCCATCTCGCAACAGCAGTCGCAGTGGGGCAGCGCCGGCGTGCGTCCGGACGTCCTGGTCGTCGCCCTGAGCTGGCCGGTCGAGCTCATCAACCGGCGCATCAACGCCCGCGTCAAGGCCATGATCGAGGCCGGGCTCGCGGGCGAAGTCCGCGACCTGCTCGCCGCCGGGCGGCTCGGCCCCGCTGCCCGAGAAGCCCTCGGCTACAAGCAGCTCGCCGAAGCCTTCGAGCGATCCCGAGGCGAGCCGTCCCCGCGCGACCTCGATGACGCTGTCGAGCAGATCAAGATCCAGACGCGCCGCTTCGCCAAGAACCAGCGCACATGGCTCAAGCAGCTCGGGTCCACACCCGGAGCCCTGACGCTCGACATGAGCGAACTCACGCTCGACGCCGCGGCCGCCCGGGTTCTCGAGCGCCTCTAGAACGTCACGAGCACGGACCGCCGCTGGTGTCGAAGAACCACGCGTTGATGAGGTCCGACACGTCGGTCGAGTTCACGACCCCGTCGCCGTTGTAGTCCGCAACAAGCGTGCCCGCGCTCTGGTCCTCGAACCACTCGTTGATGAAGTCCGACACGTCGGTCGAGTTCACGACACCGTCGTTGTTGACGTCGCTGGGGCACTGGGCCACCTCGACGCTCGGGGCGGGCATGAGTTCCACCGGGCGCACGCCGTCGTCGACCGTGATGCGGTACCGATCGATCCCGATCACCCCCGTCGGCGTCAGCAGCACGCGATACACGCCGCCGCCCAGGTCGGTGATGTCGCCCACAGCTGTCGCTCCCGCCGAACCAGGCGCGAGCGTGACCACCGGCGTCGCAACCGCGGCCGTGACCGGCTCGCCCCGCCAGTCGCGCAGCGTGACCGTCATCGCCCGCGGCTCAGGGTTCCGCACGCCCATGTTCACCGGCGCGTCAACGAGCGACTGCACCGCGTCGGGCCGCCCCTGCAGCCCCGTCCGCCACGGATCAAACAACTGCCGCAGTTGCAGCACCGGGTCGGGCGCCCCAGCCGGCTGGTCCGCGATGTTGAACGTCATGAAGTAGTTTCCCAGCGCCAGCCCGATCCCGTTCACGAACTGTCCCGGGTTCCGCGGCCCGCGGTTGGGAACGACGAGCGTGCTGTTGATCCCCGTGCCCGCGAACGCGATCGCGGCGTCCAGGTCGCCGTCTCCGTCCAGGTCCGCCAGTTGCGACCCCAGGAATCCGCCCTGGCTGTACGACGTCTGATGGTCGAACGTCGTGCCCAGGACCGGTCCGCTCGCCGACCCGTTCACCACCGTCGCCCGCCACTGCACGCATGACAGGTAGATGTCCTCGAACCCGTCGCTGTTGACGTCGCCGACGGTCACGCCGTTGGGCCGCTGCGGCAGCGTGATGTCGCTGCGCGTAAACCCGATGCCGGGGCCACCCGAATTCGACAGGCACGCCAGCACCGCCGGGTTCGTGAGCGAGACCGCCGCGATGTCCGTGTCCCCGTCGTTGTCGAAGTCACCGCTGACCACCATGCTGGGGAGCCCGGGCGTTGCGAACGTACCCGCAGCGGCGAACCCGCCGGCGCCGTCGTTGGCCAGCACCGTCACCTGCGACTGCGTGCGGTTGGGCACGACCAGGTCGAGGTCCCCGTCGCCGTCGAAATCGCCGGCCGCGATCGCACGCGGGTCGGCGTTGCACACCACGTCCACCCTCGGGAGGAACCCGCCGGCGCCGTTGTTGAGCAGCACGCTCACACGCCCCTGCGTGCTGCACGCCACCGCGATATCCAGCCCGTTCACGCCGTCGAAGTCGGCGATCACGCCGGCGTACGGCGACGCGGACACCGCGGTGTCCACCCGGGTCGCAAACGTCCCGTCCCCGTTGCCGGCCCACACGCTCAACGTCCCCGGCGTGCCGTTCACCGCGACCACGTCCGCCCGGCCGTCGTCGGTGACGTCCGCGATGCCCGTCCAGCGCGGTCCGGCGCCGGAGACGAGTGTGGTCGCGAGCGAGCCGAAGCTCGGGAAGCTCCGGCCCGGCGTGCTCGTGTTCGACAGCACCGACACGCTCGCCGACGAGTTGTTCGCCACCGCCAGCTCCGGCCGCCCGTCGCCGTTGACATCGCCCGCCGCCACCCAGCTCGGGTTCGCCTGCACGCGGTACGACCCGATCGTGCCGTCCTCGTCGCCGGCCCGGGCGATGAGCATGTAGGCGACGTGCGCCGACTTGGCGAAACTCGGCGGCGGCGAGCCGCACGCCGTGGGGTTGTCCACCGAGCACGAGCACCGCCCGTCGCCGCCGTATGCCCGGGCCGCCTCCATCGACGCCATGAGCCTCTGCGGCAGATCCCCCGGCGTGGCGATCGCGGCCTGCACCGCCTGCAAGACCACCGGCTCGCCCGTGAGCACGTTGCCCTGGATCGCGTACCAGACCGACCCGGTCTGCCCGACATACGAGTACTCGAACGACGCGGCCTGCCCGCCCCGCCACTGCCCGGCGCCCGTGCCGGTGAATGTCGCCGACCGTCCGAGCACGTCCGCAATGCCGTATTGGCGTGTCTGGTGGCTCCCGTCGAACGACGCCAACTGCGAGATGATCGTCGACGGCGCGACCCCCTCGGCGAGCCGGTCGCGGATGAACGTGCGGTTCTGGAACGTGGTGTCGATGAACGACTGGGCCGACGCCGCCCCCACCCCGGTGAGCAGCACCGGCGTGCCCTCCTTGAGATCAAACCCCGCCAGGCACGTCGCGCACCCCACCGCGACCTCGCCCGTCCGCGTGTCCACCAGGATGATCGACCACGTCGCCTGCGCGGACGCGCACGTCCAAAGCAGGGCTCCGGCCGCCACCGCCGCCAGTCGGGTCCGAGAACGCATGCCACACCTCCGGCTCGCCGCCGCCCCACCCTTGGCCAAACCTGTTGCAAGAGCGTACTTCGTGATTCGCACCTCGCCCAGATTCGACTTACTTCGCCAGCCGCTCGACCATAACCTTCACCGCCGCGGGCTGCTCAGCCTCCCCCTGCACCCACGGGCGCAGCAGCGACCGGTGGTTCGCCTCCGCGTACACCGTGTCCTCCGCCCCCTCCAGTTCGGCCGACGACACCGGGACCAGCCCGTCGCTCACCACCTTGGCCAGGTCCTCGACCGCCCCCACGGCACGCTCCGCGTCTTCGGCCTTGATCACCTGGCGCACCATCGGCCACGCCAGCATCGGCTTGAGGTCCACGCCCTCGAGCGCCGAGCCACCCGCCAGAGTCCCCACGACCACCGTCAGCGGGATCTGCGCCCCCGTGCCGGCAGCCTTGCCGCTGACCCACGCCGGAGCCGGCCGCCCGTTCAGTTCGGTCAGGTACCCCGAGCCCGGCACGGCGTCCGCCACCGCCTCGGCCGCACCCGCCTCGAGAAACGCCCGGAACGCCGCGGCGTCCTGTCCGCCCGATTCGATCCACGTGGCCAGCGCGACCCGCGCGCCCCGGGCCGCTCGCAGCGGCGCAAGCCACGTCCCTCGGTTAGGCGTCGCGATCAGCACCACGCGCCCGACGCTCGGCCCGGCCGCGCCTTTGGCATGGCGCGACACCACATCCCGCACCACCAGCCCGCCCGACGAGTGCCCCACAAGGTCCACCCGCGTCACGCCGCGTGCCCCGAGATCGCCGAGCACCCCCACCAGGGCCGTACCGCTCGCACTCAGCGGCTGGTCCGTCGGCGGGTCCATCCGCAGGATGGCGAGTTTCGCCCCCGTCTTGGCAGCACCGTTTGCGAGCGCCGCCGCCGCGGTGTCGAAGATCGACCGCGGGTCGTCCAGCCCCCCGACGCACAGCACGACCCGCTCGGGCAGCTTCGTCGCGCCATCCGCCCGCAGCGCACCCCACGTGCCGCCCACCCCGTCGAAGACCAACACGCGGCCCGGGGACTCGCTCGCGCCCGTGGCCTGCTCCACCGCCTTGGCGAGTTTCGCCTCGGGCGGCTCGCCCGCGGCGGGGTCGCTCCGCTGCGCGAGCCACGCCAGCGCGGCCTCGACCGGGGTCGCGGCCGTGCTCAACAGCCGGTCAGCCATCGTCCCCGGGTCCTCCATCGGCTCGGCAACCGCTGAGCCGCTTGAGACGGGAACCTGGCCGGGCTGCGCGGCGCTCGGCGGCTCGAGTGCCGCGCCCGTGCGCACCGGGCCCGCGAGCAACACTGCCGCCATCGCCGCGCACGCCGTGGCCGGGCCCAACCGCGTTGTCGTCATCATGCAGACTCCCGCCTCGGTGGCCGCGGCGTCACTTGCGGTCCATGAGCCGAAGCAGGAACTGCTGCTCGGCCTCCCGGTACTTGCTGAACGCCGCGTCCAGCTGACGGGCCAGGTCCGCCGCCGACGCCCGGTCGACCGCGCCCGGCGTGTTCCCGTCGGCGGCGCTGAGCGCCTCGAGCGACGCGGCGGCCGCCTTCAGGTCGCTCGACGCCAGGGCGTACGCCCGGGCCGCGTCGAACAGCACCTCGTTCTCGAGTTCCTTCTTGCCCGTCGGCCCGCCCAGCAGTTTCCAAGGGGCCGCCCGTACCTCGGTGGTCGTCAGCTTGAGCTGGTCGGACGCGAGCCGGGCGTTCGCCAGGATCGTGCGGATCTCGGGCGACTGTTCCTTCAGCAGCGACGACGCCCGCTCCGCGGCCCCGCGGAACGCGTCCAGCCCGGACTGCCCCGACGCCAGCGCGTCCTGCACCTTCTGCCACCCCTCCGTGTTCGCCTTGCTGGCGAGCTGGCGCGCGTTCTCGACCGTCTCGTCGATCTTCGGTCGGTTCGTGTCGACCATCGCCGCGATCCGGTCCACCACGCCCTGGTACCCCTCGCGGGCCTGGTCGGCGAACGGCTTGAAGCGATCGATGAACTCTTGGGCCGAAGCGATGGTCGCGTTCACGCGTTCGGCCCACCCGGGCCAGCGCTCACGCACGTCCTTGGTCACCTCGCGCACGTCGCCGAGGATCCCCTGCACCTGCTGGGTGGTCGGATCCACCTGGCCCTCGACCTTGCCGATGATGCTGTTGAGTTTCTCGCTCGCCTCAGAGATTTCCCGGATGATCTTCTCGACCTGCTGGCGCTGCTCGGGCCCGTAGCCCGCCTGCGTCAGGAACGGCGCCATGCCCGGGCTGCCAGCGAGCATCTCGCCCTCCGAGAGCCGGGGCCCGTCACCCTGAGGGGTCGTCACGAGCTTGCCCGTGCCCGGGTTCTGGATGTTGATCTTCGTGCCCGTCCCCAGGATCGGGACGATCAGCTGCACCACCGCGTCCTCGTACAGGTCGATGTCCGACCGCACCTGGATATCCACGTCCACGCCGATCGCCACCTCGTGCCCGTCCGCCGAACGCGGCGCATCGACGAACCGCCAGCTCTCGACCTTGCCGATCGGCTGGCCCGCCAGCAGCACGGGCGATCCCGCCTCCACGCCGCCCGCCCCGTCCTCCAGCGAAAACCGCACCGTGTACCGGCGCGTCGGGTTCAGCAGGCTCCACCCGCCCGCCAGCGCGATCACCACGCCCGCCGCCAGCGCGATCGAGGCGAGCACGAAAGCGCCGGCGATGATGTTGTTGCGAGAACTCCGTGCCGCCATGAATGTTCGTCCGTGACCACCGGGAGGTGAAATGACCCGGCTCGGGGTGATTATCCCCTCCTGCGGGTCGGCTGGACGCTGGGCGACGGGGCGTCCGGATCTTCGTCGGTGCCCAGCAGGTCATCCGCGTAGTTCGTCATCGCCCGGCGCTGCGTGATCGGCCCCTCGGCGTCGCCGCGCAGGAACTGCCGGATCAGCCGCAGTTCCTCCGTCATCGCCCCGGCCTCGTCCGGGCTCGCCTTGCGGAGCCCGTCGAACCAGTCGCGCGACTCCACCGCCAGCATCCGGCCCTTGTCGAGCATCGCCATGCGGTCGGCGATCGTGAACGCCGAGTCCATCTCGTGCGTCACGACCACGCTCGTGACCCCGAGCTTGCGCGTCAGATCCACGATCAGCCGGTCGATCTCGGCGCTCGTCACCGGATCGAGCCCGGCGCTGGGCTCGTCGTAGAACAGGATCTGCGGGTCCAGTGCCAGCGCCCGCGCCAGCCCGGCCCGCTTCTTCATCCCGCCCGAAATCTGGGCCGGGTACTTCTCCGCGTGCTCGCGCAGCCCCACGAGCTCGAGCTTGATCTTCACCATGATGTCGATGGTGAACGGGTCGAGCTCCGTGTGCTCCTGCAGCGGCAGGGCCACGTTCTCCGCGATCGTCATCGAGTTGAACAGCGCCCCGCTCTGGAACAGGATTCCGAACTTCTTGCGCACCTCGTCCATCTGCCGCTCGCGCAGGCCCCGCAGGCTCTGCCCGAACATCCGGATGTCCCCCGAGTCGATCGGGATCGACCCGATCAGGCACCGCAGCAGCGTGCTCTTGCCCGACCCCGAGCCGCCCATGATCACCATGGTCTCGCCCGGGAAAATCTCCAGGTTGATCCCGTCCAGCACCGCCCGCCCTTCGAACGTCTTGACGACGTCCCGGGCCACGATCATCGGTCCCCGCGCGTGCGGCGGCGACATCGTCAGCCGCTGCGTGCTGGGCATGGAGTCATCAGCCACGCCGAAATATAGCGGGCACACCGGGCCGTTCAGCCCGCAATTCGCCTGCGCTCAGCCCCCGCCGCTCGGCGGGGCCGGCGGCGTCGCGGGGGGCGTCTCGGGCGCCGGGCTCGGGCTCGGGGTCGGCGCCGGCGCAGGAATCGGCGCCGGGGCCGGCGAGGGCGTCCCCGCGGCGGGCTTGGGGTACAGCCAGACCTGCGTACTCATGTCCGCCTTCGCCACGCCGATGTTCGAGAACTTGAGCGTGCCGCCGCCCTGCGCGTTGGGGTCGAACTCCAGCAGCAGCAGGGCCTGGCCCTTCTGGAACTGCGCCGGCCACGGGATCGTGTTGTTGAACTGCTGGTTGCCCGGGCCCGCTCCCTTGTTGGCCCCGCCCATCGCCTGGCCCACGTTCGCCCACGAGCTCCACAGGTCGCTCAGCGAGCTCGGGATCGACATGAAGGTGCCGAACTCGGCCTTCACGTCCGCCGCGAACTTGTCGATCTGCTCATCGGTCACGTTCGCCGACGCCGTGGTGGACAGCAGCGACCGCACCCCGCTCCGGTCACCCTTCTCCAGGCCCTGCAGGCCGGTCTGAGCCGGCACGAGGACCATCTGGTTGAACTGCTGCACCGCCTGCACCGCGCCCATCGCCACGAAAACATAGATTCCCGTGAAGACCAGGCCGAGCACGATGCCGCCAATCGCCAGGCCAGTGCCCCGCACCCGCCCGCGCGACCCGGCGATCAGGAAGATCGCGGCCACGCCCAGCAGGATGGCGATCAGCCCGAACCCCGGCACGCACCCCAGGATGCCGAAGACGAGCGCCACCACCGCCAGCACGCTCATGCGCGAGGTGGCCGGGATCCCGGAGAAGTCGTCGCCGCCGATCCGCTGAGTCGATGGATATGGGTTCTGGCTCATAAGTGGCTCCAGTGTACCGGGGTACGCAGATGTATGGGAAGACCCCGCCGCGGTTTCAGCCCGGTCGGCCTTCATCAGGCGTCATGGACCCGCGCAGCCGCGCCACGCACGCCCCGACCGTCTCCGCCCCGGCCGTCGCGTCCGCCTCGACGCTCTCGCGGCTGAAGCTGAACCGCAGCGACCCGTGCGCGACCTCCGCCGCCACCCCCATCGCCAGCAGCACCGGCGACGGGTCCAGGCTTCCCGAGCTGCACGCCGCGCCCGCCGACGCGCACAGCCCCGCCTCACTCAGCAGCATCAGCAGCGCCTCGGCCTCGAGCCGCGCAAACCCGATATTGGTGGTGTTCCACAGCCGCTCGCCCGCGCCCGTCGGCCCGTTCACCCGGGCCCACGGCGCCAGCTCACCCACGCGCCGCTCGAACTCGTCGCGCAGCCCCGCCAGGCGCTCGCGTGCGCCCGAATCCCGCAGCCACGCCCGCGCCAGATCCGCCGCGACCCCGGCCCCGACGATCCCCGCCACGTTCTCCGTCCCGCCGCGACGCCCAAGCTCCTGCGTCCCGTGCACCTGAGGCGTCAGCCGCACGCCCCGCCGGGCCCACAGCGCCCCCACGCCCTTGGGCCCGTGAAACTTGTGCGGGCTGAACGTGAGAATGTCCCCGTCGAACGCCCCCTCCCAACCGGCCTCGCCCGGAGCGTCCCCGACGTTCACCGGCATCTTCCCGACCCACTGCGTCGCGTCGCAGTGCATCACCACGCCACGCTCGCGGCACAGCCGCGCAATCGCCCCCACCGGCTGCACCGCCCCCGTCTCGTTGTTCGCCCATTGCACGCTCACGACGCCCACGCGACCATCGATCACGCCCGCGGCCGCCTGCGCGTCCACCACCCCCCGACCGTCCACCGCCAGCCACCGCACCTCCACCCCGCCGCGCTTCTCCAGGAACGCCGCCAGGTCCCGCACCGCGGCGTGCTCCACCGGCGTCGTCACCAGCACCGGTCGCCCGGTCGCCGCGAGGGCCCCGCGGATCGCCATGTCGATCGCCTCGGTCCCGCTCCCCGTGAACGTGACGTCCTTGGCCCGCGCCCCGATGAGGTCCGCCACCGACCGGCGTGCCAGTTCGACCCTGGCCCGCGCCTCCTGGCCGAAGCGGTGCACGCTCGACGGGTTCCCCCACGTCGACGTCATGACGTCGCGTACCGCCTCGACCACCTCCGGCGCCGGGCGCGTCGTGGCGTTGTTGTCGAGGTAGATCACGAAGCAATGGTAGAAAGAAAGCCGCGCACGTGGCGGGGTACGCCTGCATCATGCACACGTTCTCTGTACGCTCGGCAGCGCCGCCCTGAACCGCGCTACCTTGTGACCCAGTGACCTACCCCGTCGAGATCGCCGCACGCCGTCTGCACAAGTCGTTCGACGGGCGCCCGGTCCTGCACGACATCAACCTCTCGGTCGCCCCCGGCGAGATCGTCGCGATCGTCGGCGCGTCGGGCTGCGGCAAGACCGTCCTGCTCGACCACCTCATCGGGCTGCTCGAGCCCACCTCGGGCGAGGTCGCGGCGGTCGACCACTCCCGCGCCGACCTCCCGCTCGTGGCCCTGGCGTCGCTCGGTGACCAGCAGCTCGATCGCCTGCGCCTGTACTGGGCCGTGGTCTTCCAGCGCAACGCCCTGTTCTCGGGGACCGTGCACGAGAACATCGCCCTGTGGCTGCGCGAGCACCTGGGCATGCCCGAGGACCAGATCCTCGACCGCGCCCAGCGTGCCCTCAAGGCCGTGGGTCTCAACGTCGACGATGTGCTCGAGAAGGACCGCGAAGCCCTCTCCGGCGGCATGGCCAAGCGCGTCGCCATCGCGCGGGCCCTGGCCATCGACCCCGTCGTCGTCTTCTACGACGAGCCGACCACGGGCCTTGACCCGGTCGTCAGCGGCCACGTGCACGAACTGGTCTGGAACACGCACCGCGCCACCCCCAACCCCCCCGTGCCCTCGCGGGCCCCTGGCCCGGTCGTGCGCACGAGCATCCTGGTCACCCACGACAAGGAACTGCTCCGCCGCCTCGCCCCGCGCACGGTCATGCTCGACGCCGGACGCGTTCTCTTTGACGGCACCTACGACGCGTTCACCCGGTCCACCGACCCGGTGTGCGTGCAGTACCTCGCCCAGATGCCCGTGCTCAACGCACGCACCGTGCCGCTTGCACGCCACGATCGCTACTGACGCGTCCCGCCGTGACCCCCGTGATCAACCGGCCCGCGCCAGCCGCGCCTCGCGCACCGCGTCCACGATCCGCTCCGCCCGCCGGTCTTCGTAGTACCCGTGCACCACCAGGCACGCGTGCACCGCGCCGGGCACCCAGAAGATGAGCGTCAGGATGAGGTTGAGCACCGCCTGCACGGGCTTGCCGCAGCTGAGCACCGCGATCGGCGGAAGCAGGATGGCGAGCAGGTACCGCATCCAGTTGATCCCTCCACACGCCGGCGTGCGCCGGCTCGCTTTGTTCTTCGGAGCCTGCACCGCCGACTTTCATTCCCCTTCACGGCGTCACAGCGGAAGCCCCTGCCGACGCCCGCCCGGCGACAGGCAACCCCGCACCGTTTCCGGTACACTCGCGCCCAACCGCGTCCCCGTGTCCGCACAACGCCGCTCGAAGGAGATGCACGAATGAACGCCAACCGTTGGTTAAGAACGTTTCCGGCCCTGTTCCCGACCCTCCTCGCGGCGACCCTGCTGCTCTCCAGCATCGCCGGGTGCGCGTCCGACGGGTCCGCCCACCGCGTTGATGCCACGATGACCGCGCAGACCCAGCGGGCCATGTCGCCCGACCAGGCCCTCGCGCGCCTCGTCGAGGGCAACCGCCGCTTCGTCGCCGGCACGAGCCTGCACCGCGACCTGGGCGCACAGCGCGACGCCACCGCGTCCGGGCAGTATCCCTTCGCCGTCGTGCTCTCGTGCATCGACTCCCGCAGCGCCCCCGAGTACGTCTTCGACCAGGGCATCGGCGACGTCTTCGTGCCCCGCATCGCGGGCAATTACTCCAACGCCGACATCCTCGGCAGCATGGAGTTCGCCACCAAGGTCGCCGGCGCACGGCTCATTGTGGTCATGGGCCACACCGAGTGCGGCGCGGTCAAGGGCGCCTGCGACAACGTCGAACTCGGGAACCTCACCACCGTGATCCGCGCGATCCGACCCGCGGTCGACGCCACCCCCAGCGTGGGCCCCGACCGCTCCAGCGCCAACCACGACTTCGTCGTCGCCGCCACCGAGTCGAACGTCCGCCGCACCGTCGACCGCATCCGCACGGACAGCGAGATCCTGCGCGGTCTCGAGCAGAGCGGCCAGATTAAGATCGTCGGCGCCATGCACGACCTCAAGACCGGTCGCGTCACGTTCCTGGACTAAGCGGTGTTCGCCGTTCGCTTCTGCTCTCGGCGCCTCCCCTTGCGAGGCGCCTGCCCCGTGCGCCCGCCACGGGCGCCGCCAACTCAGACCGCCCGCTCGTACCGCCCGCCCGCCAGCCCCAGCTCCGCCATCACGTCCGTCTGCGCGAACAGCACGGCCCCGTCCCGCAGCGTCGCCCGCAGCGTCGGCCCGGCCTCGATGTGCTCCAAGCCCGTGCCATCGCTCATCCATGCTCCCGGATCCAGCGGCCCGACGCTCCGCACCTCGCGTCGCGCCGACTCGCCGACGATGGTCACCCGCAGCCCCACCCGCCCGTCCTCGTCCCCGGCCGCGGCGATCTCCACGCTCGCCATCCCGCGCGCCCCCATCCCCACCAGCGCCGCGGGAACGGCCCAGCGGACCGCAACGTCGTGCCCGGTCACCGGCCCGCCCGCGACGCTTCCCAGGTGCGGCGCCACCCCGCGATCCCGCTGCACCACGCTCATCGCTCGCCCCCCAGCCCCGCGTCGGCCGACAGCGCCTCCGCCGCGGCCTTGAGCGCCTCGGCCTCGATCCCCACGAACTTCTCGCCGACCCGGTCGATCAACTGCACCAGCGACACCAGCGCATCGACCCGCTCGTTGTGCTCAAGAGCCCCCTCGCCCGTCGCCCCGGCCGTCAGGTCCCGGATCTCGTACAGCGACGCCAGCACCGGCGTCACCTCGCGCCGCAGCCGCTCACGGATGATCGCCCGAACCATCGCCCACACGTCCTGCTCGGCCTGGAAATACTCCTTGCGGTCGCCCCGCTTGTGCACGCGGCTGACCACGCCCCAGTCCACCAGCGCCCGCAGCGACATCGACGCGTTCCCGCGCGAGATCTTCAGCCGCTCCATCACCTCGTCCGCGAACATCGGCCGCCCCGTGATGTACAGCAGGGCGTGGATCTCCGCCATCGTGCGCGAGATCCCCCACGTCGAGCCCATCTGGCCCCACGCACCGATCAGGCGGTCCTGCGCCTCGCCCAGCCCGCCGCCGACTTGCCTCGATCCCGACGCCATTCAACCGAAGAATACCGTTGCCGGGCCCCGTTCACAAGAAACTTTCAGAAATGACTGAAAGATCTGTGGGGGTGTCCGTACGGAATGCGAACCCATGCCCCTCCTCCGTGACGTCCTCGCCGCCGCCAAGCGCCGCTTCCCCCGCACCGCCGAGGTCGTCCGATACCTGCGCCCCAAGATGTTCCGCGAGCGCGCCAAGCTCCGCGGGAAGTCCGCCCAGCAGGTCTTCGAGATGATCCACGACGAAAACTGGTGGCTCAGCCCCGAGTCCAAGTCCGGCTGGGGCTCCACCCTCGAATGGACCAAGGGCCTGCGCGACCAGCTCCCAGGTCTCTGGTCCGACCTGGGCGTCGCCAGCGTCCTGGACGCCCCCTGCGGCGACTTCAACTGGATGCGCCACGTCGGCCCCATCTCCGACGGCTCGGTCCGCTACATCGGCGGCGACATCGTCCCCAAGCTCATCGACGACCTCAACGCCTCCGACGCCTCGCCCACGCGCCGCTTCGTGCACCTCAACATCATCGACGACCGCCTCCCCGACGCCGACATGTTCTTCTGCCGCGACTGCCTCATCCACCTCAGCCACGCCGACATCGCCAAGGTCTTCCGCAACATCGCCGCGTCGAACTTCCGCTACGTCGCGATCACCGATTTCCCGCAGGTCGCGCTCAACCCCGACATCCTCACGGGCTCTGTCCGGGCGACCAACCTGCGCAAGCCCCCGTTCAACCTCCCCGAGCCCGTGCGCGAGATCGCGGACAAGGGCGGCTGGGAGCCCAGCCGCAAGGTTCTGGGCGTGTGGTCGATCGACCAGGTCCGAGCCGCCGCGGGGCGCTCACGCTGACGTCCGCGCCGGTCGCCCCGGGCACGCGTGAATTGCGCCGCCTCCGGCCACGTGACGCCCGCCATCCGCGTTCGCCCGATGCACATCCCAGCGGACACCGCGGCGGACACTGAGCCCGCCCGGCGAGTTCGCAGCGTCGGAGACGCCCATGCCCCGTTCGATCCGTGTGTCCCCGGTCGTCGCCCTGCTCGCCGCCATCGCCGTTGCAGGGGCGTCCTCGCCGGCTCATGCCGACGACTGCGACCCCGTCGCGGTCTTCACCGGCCCGTCCTACCCCTTCCCCGATCAGCCCGAGTGCGTCGCGATCGCGGACCTCAACGCCGACGGCCTGGGCGACCTCATCGTCGGCAGCGGCGGGGCCGACGTGCTCAGCGTCGCGCTCAACGACGGGCGCAGCCGCTTCACGTCGTTCGCCACCCTTCCGGTCACCAACCCGTCCCAGATCGTCGCCGGCGACATCGACGCCGACGCCGACCTCGATCTCGTGGTCGCGACCCGCGGCAGCTCCGTCCTGGTCTTCCGCAACAACGCGGACGGCACCTTCGCCTCGGCCGCCTTTTACAGCATGGGCATCCAGTCCCGCTCGGTGGTGCTCGCCGACATCGATGGCGACGGTGACCTCGACATGTTCGCCGCCGTTGCGGGCGCGTTGTCTCGAATCGCTGCTCCAGCGTCACCAGCTTGGCCGCCATGATCGAGTTCGGCGGCCCGGGCTGCTGCACCGCCGACTGGAATCACGACACCGTCTCGAACTCCACCGACGTGTCCGTCTTCATCAACGACTGGTTCACCGACGCCCTCGCCGGCTGCGGTTGACCGCGGCGCCCCTCGCCGCGCCACCCGTCCCGGTATCATGCCGCCGGGGGGCCACAGTGCTCGGAGGTCGGCATGCGATCCACGCGGTCCGCGGCGTTTCTCGCTTGTTCGCTCGTGCTCGCCGCCGCCATCGTCCCGGCCGGCTGCTCGTCTGGTTCCAGCGCCTCCGCCGGGTCCAGCGTCGTCACCGCCCACCCCGCCGCCGCCGACCAGCTCGACTTCTTCGACGCCCTCGAAGCCCGTCCCAGCGTCACCTACGACGACGCCATCCACGCCGCCCTGCTCCTCGAGCAGGAGGACAGCCAGCTGGACTTCAACCGGCGCGTCGCCGTCGCCCGCCAGAACGGCCTGCTTCACGGCGACTTTGACCGTCCCGCCACCGCCCCGATCTCCACCGGCGATGCGGCGGACCTCGTAATGCGGGCCATGGTCTCCCGCGCCGGAACCGGTCGCGCCGCCGAATCCACCCCCGCCGGCGCGACCGCCCAGTTCCAGGCCGCCGGGGTCCTGCCCGAGGCCGCCAAGGCGACCGACCGCATTTCCGGCCACGACTTCGTCGCCATGGTGACCGGCGCCCGCGAAATCATCGGCCTCGCCCCCGCCAGGGAGCCCACTGTGCTCGCCGAGGCCCCGGCCGCGCCCCCCGCGCCCGCCGGCGGCGAGTCCTTCGACGAGCCCGTCGCCCCCGCCCGCGCCGCGGCCGAGTCCGGCGCGACTCGCGAACTCACCGCGCTGCCGCCGCCGGCCCCCACCAATGAGCCGCTGCTCCCCCCCGGTGCCGCACCCGCGCCGACCTCCACGCCCGCGGCCGGTCGACCGGAACCCACGCCCATCCCGACTGCGCCAGCCCCCACGCCGGCCGCGGCCGCGCCCACCAAGCCCAAGCCGCAACCCAAGCCCGAGCCGGTCCAGCGCGAGCCCGCCAAGGACAAGCGCTGGGTGCCCGGCAAGCCCGTGAAGCCGCCGGCCCCGCCCGCCCCCGCGCCCCCGGCGTCCGGCGGCTGATCCCCAGCACCCGCGAACCCGCATCATCTCTTCGAGGACCGAGCATGCTCCGCGTCGCCGCCATCGTGACCGTTGTCATCGCCGCGGCCGTTTCGGGCGCCGCCCTCCCCGCCCGCGCCGCCCTCCTCGACGACAAGAAGCCCGTCAAGAAGCCGGTCGTCGACCTCGACTCCTCCGCGAAGAAGCGCCGCGACGGCCAGGTCATGCCCGGCGACACCGCGCCGCCCGCCCCCCGTGCCCCAGCCCCGGCCGCCGCCCCCAAGCCCGCTGAGCCCGCCAAGCCCGCACCTCAGCCCGCGCCAACCCCAGCCGCGGCCCCTGCGCAGCCCCCTTCCGCCCCCGTTCCCGCACCTGCGCCGTCGCCGAGCCCCAAGCCCTCGACGCCGCCGCCGGCGCCCACGTTCCATACCGCGGCGAGCGCCATCGCCCGTGCTCCCGCCGGCGCGCAGGCCCGCAAGCCCGGCGCGTCCGACGCCGGGTGGACCGACATCTCCGAGCAGTGGACCGCCGACGGCCCCGTTGAGGTGCGCGTGGGCATGCACGCCGCGGTCGTGCTCCGCATCAATGGTGCCACCGACCCCGCCGGCCCCGTCCCCTCAACGCTCGTGACGCTCTGGCCCCTCGCCCGCGCCGTCATCGTGCCCGAGTTCGTCGACGGCCGCTGGGTCGTCGGCGTGCGCATCACCCGCGGGCAGGTGACCGTGCAGCCCGAGAGCACCGCCGATCCCGACCCCGAAGCCCTCACCCGCTGGCGGGCCGCCGTGCGCACGCCCGAGCGAGCCGTGCCGATTTCCGGCGCGGGCGGTCGCGTCGCCTACGACACCGTGCGGCGCACGCGTGTCTGGGCGCTGCTGTCTGACTGAAAGGCGATCGGCTTTCAGAAGAAGTACGGGCCCAAACCGCGTCTTCCCCGCTGCCCGGAGTGGCCCGAACTCGGATTCTGGGGCATAGTCTGGTTGACTTGGAGGTCGAAGAAGGAGATCCCGGACGGACCTGGGCCCGACCAAGGCCCGAGCGCGTCGAGTCGCCCACGCTCGTACACGCTCGCTCACCACGTAGGCAGAGGCGCCACCCATGGCGTTGATCGCCAAAGATCGCAAGCCGTCGCTCGGCCCAGCCTGGGCGTCCGACGCGGCCCAGCTCCTCGAGGAACGACACCTCGTCGCTTGGTCCCCATCCCCTCCGGCTCGGGGCGCCTTTGTTCGCCACCTCGCCTCGTACCTCGCCTCGCTGGGCGACACCGAGATCGTGACCATCGACGGCGCCTCCATCGAGTCCGCCGACCATCTCGCCGCGCAGCTCAACCCCGACGGCGTGCTCGAGCACTCCCGCGCGTTCGTCGCCAGTCCCGGGATGGGCGAAGAGCAGCGCGTGGTCGATGCCCTGCGCAGTCGTCGTCTCGGCCGCGCCGGCCGGCCCTTCAAACGCCGCTTCATCCTCTGGAACGACGCCAACCTCACCCTCGCCCGCAGCCCGGCCCTTTTCGGCCGGCTCGTCGACGCCCTGCTCGGCGTCGCCGCCGAGGACGAATACGCCTCCGAAGAAGTCCTGCTCATCCAGCGGGCCATCTTCGTCGGCTCCGCGGCCCTTGACGTCTACGCCGAGGACCCGCGCGGGCAGTTCCGTTCCTGGCTCGCCGACGGGCACAGCCCCGCCCTCTGGCACGTCATCACCGGCCTCTCGAGCCCCGTCGTCACCAGTCGGCCGATCGAGCGTCTCGTCGCCTGACCGTGCGCGGCTCGGCCGACCCCCGGGGTTGATTTCCGCCCTCTGACCCGCTTGGCTTGTGCAGCCATGCGGATCATCGCCGGCAAATTCCGCTCGCGCAAGCTCCTCTCCCCGCCGGTTGGCGCGACCACGCGCCCCATGCCCGACCGCGTGAAGGAATCGCTCTTCTCGCTGCTCCGCGGCCACTTCGAAGGCGCCACCGTCCTCGACGCCTTCGCCGGCACCGGCGCCATCGGCCTCGAGGCCGTCAGCCGCGGCGCCTCCCGCGTCGTCATGATCGAACGCGACAAGCGCACCGCCGAGGTCATCCGCCGCAACATCGAGATGCTCGGCTGCACCGGCCAAGCCGAGGTCATCATCGCCGACATGCTCGGCGCCTCCGCCCTCGCCCGCGTCCCGCGCCCCATCGACCTGGTCTTCTTCGACCCGCCGTACCCCCTCGTCACCGACCCGCTCGGCTGGGACCGCGTCCGCCACCAGTTCGCCGCGGCCGTGCAACTCCTCGCCGACGACGGCTTCGCGGTCCTCCGCACCCCGTGGCCCTTCCGCCTGACCCCGCCCCAGGCCCAGGAGGCCGGCGAGTCCGAGCGTGACCTGCGCCGCGACCCCGAGCCGCGCAAGCGCCGCTCCCGCAACGAGCGCCGTTGGGATTGGCGGTCCGAATTCGAAGGCCCTCACCAGACCGACGCCGACGATCACGATCCCGAAGCCCGGGACGACGAGCCTGACGCGGACCGCGACGAAACGCTTGACCTTGAAGACGACCTCGAACTCGCCGACGGCCTCGACGACGCGGATGGCCCGGGCGTTGAGGGCGCTGGTGACCCCGAGTCCGCCGAGGCGATCGCGGCGCGATTCCCGCTCGTCGACCTCGCCATCCCGGGCGCCCGTGGCCCGGAGACGCACGTCTACCGGCACACCGGCGTGCACCTGTACATGAAGGCCGCCCCGGCCCCTCCGGCCGCCGGGCCGGGACCGCACGCATGACCGGCCTGTTCGACGCTTCCGCGCCCCGCTACGCCGCCGGGCTCAACCCCCGCCAGCGCGAGGCCGTCGAGCATGACGCCGGTCCCCTCATTGTCCTCGCCGGGCCCGGCACCGGCAAGACCCGCGTCATCGTCCACCGCGTCGCCCGCCTGCTCGAGGTCGGCGCCGCCGGGCGCACCGTCGAGCCCGAGAGCGTCCTCGCGGTGACCTTCACCGTCAAGGCCGCGGCCGAGATGCGCTCGCGCCTGCGCGAGCTCGTCGGCCCCGCGCTCGCGCAGCGGGCCCACGTCCGCACGTTCCACGGCTTCGGCCGCTGGCTCATCCGCCGCTTCGCCGACGTGATCGGCCTGCGCCCGGCCTGGCGCATCATGGACTCCGCCGAGCGCACCCGCCTGATGCGGGCCGTAATCGCGCAGGAGCACCTGCTCGCCGACCCCGACGCCGCGCTCGGCCCCGAGGCCTTCATCGCCGACGCCCTCGAGTTCGTCGACGAGTGCCGCCAGCAAGGCGTCACGCCCGCCGAGTGCTCCGCCGAGGCCCAGCGCCGCGTGCGCGCTGCCGAGGCCATGCCGGGCCCGGACGGCGCCGCCGAGCGGGCCCGCGCCGACCGCTTCGCCCGCCGCGCCCGGGCCTACGAGGTCTTCGCTCACCGCAGCCTGCGCGACGGCGCCCTCACCTTCGACGACCTGATCGCCCGTGCCACCGACCTGCTCGCCGACGCCCGCGTCGCGCCGATCGTCCGCGCCGACATCCGTCACGTCGTCGTCGACGAGTTCCAGGACGTCAACCCCGCGCAGGTGCGCCTGCTCCGCCTGCTCGCTCCGCCCGGCGTCAAGGGGCCGGGCCCGGGCCCCGACCTGTGCGTCGTCGGCGATGATGACCAGGCCATTTACGCCTTCCGCGGCGCCAGTGAACGCTCGTTCGAGCACTTCAGCGCCGTGTGGGGATCGGTGCAGCGGCCCGTCCGGACCGTGGCCCTCGAGGAGAACTACCGCAGCGACCCCGCGATCCTGCGGGCCGCGGGCATCGTGATCACGAAGGCCTCCTCGCGCTTCGCGCCCGACAAGGCCCTGGTCGCCGCGCGCGAGGGCGCAGGGCCGAGCCAGGCGCCGGTCGAGGGCGTCGTGCTCGAGGGTGACGACGACGCCGGGGCCGTCATCGCCGCGCTCATCGACCAGGCCCGCCGCTCGAGCCCCGAGCCCGGCGACTTCGCGGTCATTGCCCACATCCACACGCACCTGGCCCGCGTCGCCACCGAGCTCGAGTTCCTCGGCGTGCCCTTCCGCGCCGTCGACCGCTCCGAGGCCGGCGCCGATCCCGGGGTGCTCGACCTGCTCGCGTGGATCGAGTCGCTCGTCGATCCCACGGGCGTGGCGCCGGTGCAGCGGCTGCTCGCCCGCCCGCCGTTCTCGCTCTCCGCCCAGGTCATCTCCCGCGTCGTGGCCCGTGAGCTCGCCGCACGATCGCACGCCCGCGCCTTCGCCGACCCGGCCCGTCCCGCCTCCGCCAACCCTCGCGTCGACCCGCTCGCCTGGCTCGAGGCCGCGGTCGCCGATCTCGGCCTCGACGCCTCCACCGCGGCCGCCATCACCCGCTTCGTCGCCCTGCACCGCGCGCTCACCCACGCCAGCGTCACCAGCCCGGCCCACGAGGTCGTCCGGCGCATCATCGGCGACGCCGCCCTCGCCGAGTCCGACAACCTCGAAGGCCGCGACCGCGCCCGGCGCGTCAGCGCCCTGATCGCGTTCCTGCAGTTCGCCCGCTCGCGCGCCGACCGGCTCGACCAGCCCGGCCGCCTCGCCGACCTGCTCGCGTACTACCACGACCTTTCCCCGCTCGAGCAGTCGTCGCTGTGCGCCGGCGGGCGCGACGCCGCCATCGACGCCGACGACCCCGGCGCCGAGGACGCCGCCGACGACCCGCCGCCCCGCTCCCCCGGTCTCGAGCCCGTCACGCTCCTGACCGCCCACAGCGCCAAGGGTCTCGAGTTCGGCACCGTGTTCGTCATCAACGTCCGCCCCGGCGGGTTCCCGGGACGCAAGACCGAGCTCGACGAGCCGCCGCTCCCCCAGGATTGGCTCGACCGCCTTGCCGCGGCCGACGGCCTCACTCCCCTCGACCGGCGCCTGGCCGCCGCCGACGAGCAGCGCCGGCTCTTCTACGTCGCCTGCACCCGGGCCAAGAACCGTCTGGTGGTGCTCGCCAAGCACAAGAAGACCCGCACCGAGACCACCGACTATTTCATCGAACTCGAGGACGCCGCCGCGACCGTGCCCATGCGGTTCCGCACCGGCGCGAGCGTCCTGAGCCCCGCGGCCAACGCCGGCGCCGACGCCGTGGATCCCCTGGCCCGCGCGGTCGACGCCGCCCAGGGTTCGGCCGGCGTCCGCCTCGGCGGGCGCGCGCGTGAGCGTGCCCGGCGCATCCTCGCCGACCTCGTCGCCGAACTGCAATCACCCCTGCGTGCGGCGGACGCCGATCCCCACGCCGTCCTGCAGTTGGCCGACCGCGTCCGCGAACAGGCCATGCGCCTCGCCCTCGCCGCCGGTCTCGCGCAGGACGGCAACCTCCCGGCGTGGGCCCGCGACCCCGCCCTGGGCGAGGGCGTGACCCGCTTCGCCGCAACCCTCGACGAGCGGCTGCGGGCCGGCGACGACGGCGCCGGTCCCGCGACGTCGCCCCTGCACGCGCCGCTCAAGCTCAGCTTCACGAGCATCGACGCGTACGGGCGCTGCCCGCGCTGCTTCTACCTCGACCACCGCTTCGGCCTGCGCGAAGCCCCGAGTGCGAACATGTCGCTGGGCGCGGCGGCCCACGAGGCGTTGCATCACTACTACCTCGAGGTCCGCGACGCCGACGCCGAGGGCCGGGCTCTTCCTGCGGTCGACCGGCTCGTCGACCTCGCCCAGGCCGCCCTCGAGCGAGCCTGGCCCCGTTCGCAGCCCATGCCGCCCGACGTGTGGCCCCAGCTGCGGGCCCAGATGCGCACGCTCCACGCACGCCTGCACGATCCCGGTGCGCACACGCTGCACCTCGAGCAGTTCGTCCGCTTCCCCTACGAGCACCGCGGCACCCACGAGATCTCCGCCAAGCTCGACCGCGTCGACCTCGCCGGCCCCGGTCGCTACCGCATCATCGACTACAAGACCGGCGCTCCCACGCGCAAGCGACTCGAGCCCGACAGGAGCGACCTGCAACTGGGCATCTACGCCATGGCCCTGCGCACCCTGGTCGGGCCCGACGCCGACCTCGCAGGCACCGCCGAGTACTGGATCCTTTCCAGCGGCGAGGTCGGCGCCATCGACCTGAACGCCATCAAGCTCGACGCCGTCCGCCGCGCCATCAACAAGGCCATCGACGGCATGCTCGACGGCAAATTCCAGCCCGACCCTTCCTGCACCCGCGGCTGCGCCGACTTCGCCCTCGATTGACCCGCGGACCACGCAATGACCGACCCACAACCCGCCGACGAGCCCGCAGCGCCCCGTCCGCACGCGCGGCGGCGCCGGCTCCCCGGGAAGTGGGCCCTGCTCGCCGCGTTCTGGCTTGTGCAGGCGGCGACCATCTACCTCGTCGCCGTGGTGTGGATCGGCAACTCGTTCGAGGTGTCGTCGACCACGCCCTGGGGAACGTGGTTCCGGCCCTCGGACGTTCTCCAGGCCGCGGCCAGGCGCGACTCCTTGCGCGTCATGGGCACGTACACCGCGATTGTCACGGTCCTGCAGGCGTTCATCCTGTTCCCCGCCCGCCGGCCCACCTTGTCGCGGGATCGCGGTGCCTCGCTCTGGGCCAGTTTCGCGGCCGTCGGGCTCACCATCGCCGCCGCGTGGACCGCGCTGGTGTTCTCGATCATTTCGCTGGTCCACTTCGCCCCGTGGTCGCAGGCGACCCGATCCGGCGCTGGCCAGGCCCAGTGGTTGGATCAGCTCCTCACAAGCCTCGGTGTCGGTTGGTGGGCCCTCGCCCTGCCTCTGCTCCCCGGCTGGATCGTCGGCACGCTTGTCGTCGCCTCGTTCTGCCGCCGCGGCCGGCGCGAGTCGGCGCTCGCGCGCCTCTCGGTCCGCATCCTCCAGGGCACCGCGATCGAGGTCGTCGCCATCATCCCGCTCGACGTCATGATCCGCCGGCGGACCGACTGCTATTGCGACACCGGCACGTTCTGGTCCCTGACGCTCTGCGGCACGGTCGGCGCCGTCCTGACCGGCCCCGCCATCCTTCTGCCCCTCCTCGCCAAGCGCCGCCGCCGTTGGTACCAGGGCCGTTGCGAGGTCTGCGGCTACGACATGCACGGGCTGCAGGCGGCCGACCGGTGCCCCGAATGCGGCACCGGCTGGGCGGTCGCGGCCACCGGCCACGTCGAGGAAAAATGAAGAAGGCGGGAGAGGGGGGGCAGGAGGCGTCGCCTCCTCCGCCGACGCCCCCGAGGCTCTCCCGCCGTGGGCTCATGAAAAACACTTCACCGCGTCTACCAAAAACGAATCCGAACCGCACGAGGGGGGCGACGCTTCCGTCCGCGAAACCCGGGACGGCTGCTGTCGCCGGAGGCGTCGCCCCCAGCGTACGGTTCGGACCCGCGAATGGAGGTGTCCGAGTGGGTTCTCGGGAACTCCGGGGCCATCCCCGGAGCGACCGGCCGAAGCGGCTGCATGCCTCGACTCCCCTCTCTATGCAAGAGCCGTGCCAGCGACCCAGCCGCGTTTGCGGGCCTGCGGACCTTGTCGGTTAGCAACGTGGACGCCGAAGTGGCGACCGTTGGCCCGCCCCGCCCGGGGGGTGGCCAGCAGTGGCCAGTGGTCGTCAGCGCGCGGTCGCCAACGCACAGCGGCCGCGTGCTGATGCACGCGGCCGCTGGAACAGGGGTCGTTACGGAGTGAAGTGATCAGCAGCCGGAGAAGTAGCGCTCGATCATGATCGAGACGTCGGTCGAGTTCGAGATGTTGTTGTCGTCGAGGTCGGCCGAGCGCGTGCCGTTGGCCTGGTCGCTGAACCAGTCGTTGAGGTAGTCGGCCACGTCGGTCGAGTTCACGACATTGTCGTTGTTCCAGTCCGCCGGGCAGCTCACGATCGTCGCTCCGGTCGCGACAAGGGCGAAGTCGGCGTCGATCGCGGCCGACTCGACGTGGCTGTCCTGCGGGACCTCGGCCGCGATGACCGTCACGGTCCAGGTGCCGGCCTCGGGGGTCTGTACGAAGACGTTCTCGACCGTGTCGCGGCTGTTGCGCAGGCCGCCGGCGGTGGTCCACGGGCCCTGGGCCGCGCCGCTGTTGCCCCAGTACACCGCGCCGCTGGGGGACACAACCTTGAGATCCAGGTCGTTGATGCGGTGGATGCTGGCGCTGGTAGTGCCGGCGATGTCGCGGTACACCATCGTGGTCTTGAAGAACGGCGCCCCGGAGGCGACGTTGAACTGGTAGCTGATCGTGCCGAGCGGAGCCAGCACCTGGCTCTCGTCGATGATGTACGCCGTCGAGCCGATCTGGTACAGGTCCTGCACGTTGGGCAGGCCCCAGCCCTGACGGAAGCGGTTGTTGGTCTGACTTTGGGCGCTGAAGGGGTACTGCTTGGCCGTGTTGATCATCAGGGCCTTGGCGGTGGTCGACTTGGGGCGGTCATCGAAGACCGACTCGCCACGGCCGTGGTTCGGGAACACGCCCTCGTGCCACATCTGGAACAGCAGGCCAAAGTGGCCGGCGGTGATGGGGGTCGCGGCCGAGGTGCCGCCGAAGCTCGTGGTGTAGGTGTTATTGCCCGAGCTCGAGGTCGTGAAGATGGCGTCGAAGTAAAAGCACAAGTCGGGCTTGACGCGCCCGTCGGCGGCCGGGCCGATGCTGGCCCCGTTGCACCAGCAGTCGTCCGTGAGCAGGATGTTGTTGTAGTGATTGACCGCGCCGACGCTCACGATGTTCTTTGCCCACGCCTGCGGACGCGAGCTCTGCGAGCCGGTGTTCGACTGGCTTTGGCACATGAGCAGATCGTGATCGAAGATGATGTCGTCCATCGTGGACGACACGCTCGTGTACGCCGTGGTCTGCGTGCTGCCCACCGACGACGACTGCAGCACGGCCCGGTAGATGCCCGACGGGTCGACCAGCTGCTGGACGGCGGTCCAGCGGTCGGGCGTGAGGTCCCAGTCGCAGAAGAAGCCCTGTTCGGCGCCGGGCAGCATGCCCGTGCCCGCGGGGTTGACGGTGCCCTTGCCGAAGACGATGCCGTACGTGCTCGTGCCGTGTGACTGGTCCCCTGACTGCGTGCCGTGCAGGACCGGCGGAGGGTTCTGGAAATCCAGGTGGGTCGTGCGGCAGCCCAGGTCGATGACCTCCCCGCGCACGCCCTGGCCGGTGAAGCCCAGGTTGTCGCGAACCCAGTTGGCGCCGCCGACCTGGCGGACCAGGTCCATGTCGGTCCCGACCGGGGTCCACTCGTCGACCCACAGCACCTGGTCCAGCCGCAGCACGCCGGCGAGCTGGTCGCGCGTGAGTGTGGCGGTGATCACGCGGTCGCCGACGGGCAGGTTGTCGACGCGCCCGCCCGAGGCCCGGATCGCGTCCGCCACGGGCTGCTTGAACGACATGTCGCGGTTGACGAGCTGGACGTAGTACTTGCGGGCCCCGTCAAGACTCTTGGCGCCCTTGCCGCGGGCCCCGTCCGCCGCGTCCAGCGGGAACATCTTCTCGCGGATCGTCTCGTCGAGGCGATACGCCGGGTGGTACGCCACGACCGCGCGCACGTACGGCAGGGCCGCGATCGCCGCCTTCGAGGCGTCGGTCGGCACCCGGACGATGTACGCGTTGAACGGCAGGAACTGGTGCACCTCGCCACCCGCCTCCACCACGCCCTTGCGGAACGCCGGCAGTGGGGGGATGTCGAACTGCACGACCCACATCTTCGTGTCCGCCCCCGCGGCCAGCGCGCCCGGCACCGCCGGCTCACCCTGCGTCGGGTCGAACGAGGCGTACCGCAGCTCGAGCGTGCGCTCCAGCACCCGCGGCTCGCTGTACGTCACCCCGTCGATCGTCGCGCTGTACATCCGCACGACCCCGTCGGGCGTGTGCTCGCTCCACATCGCGTACGCCGTCGCGCTCCCCGGCACGGTCTTGTGCACCAGGTCCGACACCTGCATCGCGGAGGAAACAATGGTCTGTCCGTTGGGCAGGGCAATGTCGACGGTCGCCAGCGCCGGGACGGCTCCACACAGGGCGATCGATACCGCGGCGCCCGCGGCGTGAATGAGAAGACCGACGGCGCGTCCGTGGCGACGTTTCGATGGCATGTGCACTCCAATGGATCCGAGCGTGCGAGACCCGACGCCTATGTGACGCCGAGTAAATCCAGAGTACCACAGCGTCAATGTTGTGCCAACAAGCATTTGTTTAGCGGCCAAATCAAAAGCCCAGCAATGGAGTCAGGAGTGTCCCGAATCGCGCGGGCCGCGGAGTACGTCCCCGGTTGGAGAGGTCGTCCTGCTTTAGCCGCAGCCCGAGACGCTCGCTTCGAAGTAGCTGTTGATGAACACCGACACGTCGGTCGAGTTCACCACGCCGTTGCGGTCGACGTCAGTGCGGTCGGATCCTTCAAACAGGTCCGTGAACCAGTCGTTGACAAAATCGGACACATCTGTCGAGTTCACCGCCTCGTCGTGGTTCCAGTCCGCCTCGCAGTAGTTGACCACGCGGTTGTTGATCACGAGCGAGAAGTCGGCGTCGAGCTCGGGCGTCTGCGGGCGTGCGTCCTGGTTCACCTCGGCGGCGAACACGGCGATCGTCCACACGCCCGCCTCGGGCTTGGGCACGAAGATGTTCTCGATCAGGTTCCGCGTGTCCGGGCTCCCCGCGGGGACCGTCACGTTGCCCAAGATCAGCCCGGCGTTGCCCCAGTACTCAACCCCGGTCGGGCTCGTGGCCAGCAGCGTGAGGTCGTTGATGCGGTGCACGAGCGAGCTGGTCGTGCCCGGGGGGTCGCGGTACGCCATCGTGGTGCTCAGCTCCGCTGTGTCGGGCGGCACGATGAACGGGAACTCGATCGCGTCGCCGGCCCGCATCGGGATCGACTGATCGACGATGATCATCCCTTGGCGGACCTTGTACAGCCTGTCCAGGCGCGGCACGCCCCAGCCCTGGCGGTAGCGCGAGTTCTCGTCGGTCGGCCCGCTGAACTCGTAGCGGAACGCGGTGCTCGCCAGCAGCGCCCTGACCGTCGCGGCGGCGGGGCGGCTCGCGAAGACGTCGGCCCCACCGCCGAAGCCGGCGAAGACGCCTTCGTGCCACATCTGGTAGACCAGTCCGGCGATGCCGGCGACGCACGCGGTGGCCGCGGACGTGCCGGAGAACGTGAAGGTGTACCCGTAATCCGCCCAGGCGGCGGTGGTGGCGACCTGGTCGTTGAAGAGGGCGAGGTCGGGCTTGACTCGTCCGTCGGCCGCGGGCCCGCGGCTCGCCAGGCCGCAGTAGCAGTCGTCAGAGAAGTCGGGGGTGTTGTAGTGGACAATGCCGCCGACGGAGATGACGTTCTTCGCCCACGCCTCGGGGCGGGACCAGGTGTTGCCGGAGTTCGACTGGCTCTGGACGATGAGCATGCCGCTCGAGAACGCCGCGAGGTCCATCTCGGCCGAGTCGGTGGTGTAATTCGTGGTCCACGGATGGCCCCACGAGTTGGACTGAAGCACGCAGCGGAAGGGGAACGCCTCGCTCCCGGCGATCTGTGCCAGGGCGACGCGGTCGGTCATGAAGTCGTAGTCGGCGAAGTACCCCTGCTCGGCGGAGGGCATCAGCCCGCGTCCCTGAGGGAAGGTGGCCCCGCTGCCGAAGAGAATCCCGTAGCACGACGTCCCGTGCGGGGTGTCGCCGCTGCGGTCGGTGAGGCTTTGCAATGGGGGCGACTGGAACGCCGCGTGGGTCGCGCGGACGTTGTCGTCAACGACCAGCGCCCGCACACCCTGGCCGGTGAACCCGAGCGTGTCCTGCACGAAGACAGCCCCGGTGGCCTGGCGCACGACGTCCATGTCCCCCTCGGGTGCCCCCGCCGGGTCGACGAACAGCACCGCGTTGCTCCGCAGCACGTTGACCAGTTGCGCCCGCGTAAGCCACGCCTTCACCTGAGCGCCCGCCTGCGTGGCGCTCTCCATCGTGCCGCCGGCCGCGGCGACGTCCGCGAAGATCGCCGGCTTGAGCGACGGCCCCGGTGTGAGCACCTGGATGTTGTACAGCACCGCCGGGTCCGGGCCGGACGCGAGGTTCTGCGCCGGGAAGAGCGTCGCGAGCACCGACTCGTCGAGCCGGTACGCCGGGTGGTACGGCACGACCGCCCGCACCGAGGGCAGCGCCCGCACGCGGGCCAGCGCCTCGGCCGGCACGGTCGCGATGTACGCGAAGTTCGGCAGGTACGCCCGCGGCGTCGCGCCCGCGCCGACGAGGTCGCTGAGCATGCCCGGCACGATCGCGCCGGTGAACTGCACGATGTACACCGTCGAATCGGCCCCCGCGACCAGCGCCGGGTGCAGGCTCGGTTCGCCGTTGATAGGGTCGAACGAGGCGTACCGCATCAGGATCTGCGCGTCGTAGTCGACGGGAAGCGAGTACGACTGCCCGTCGGCGCTCGCCGCCGTGAGTGTGCGGACTGAGCCATCGGGGCTGGCTTCGCTCCACGTGACGCTCGTGCCTTGTGATGTGATGACGAACCGCGGGGGGGCGAGCGGGACACCCTTGGCGTCCACCGCGCCTTGCTCGGGCAGGTGCACGCGCGACTTGGCGGGCCGCGGCGGCTGGAGCGCGGACGTGCTCGCGGCAACGCCGGCGAGTGCACCAAGAATGACCAACGGACGAACTGCGCGCAACATCGGCATGGGATCGTGCTTCCTCGGGCTCAGATGCTCAGGGGTGCGTGCACTCCGTGCGGGCGGATTGCTGCTCAATCCAGCATACCTCAAGGTCGGTCCGAGCGATAGCTCCGGGACGGAAATCGTCCGCGCGTCCGAATCAGCCCGTGAACGGGGGAGTCTCCGGGATCGCGGGATGAAACGGCGACCACTCCACATTCTTGCGCACCGCGGTCATCAGCCGGCGAAGGAACTCCTTGTGAGAGACCTCTTGCAGACCGAATTGGTCGGTGTGCGGATTCCAGAATTGCACGTCAAGAATCGCATACCCCCGTCGGCGGACGTGCTCAACCAGGTGGACCAGCGCAACTTTCGATGCGTCGGTCCCACCCCATTCCGGGCGTGAGAACTTGCTCTCGGCGAAGAACGCCGCCCCGACCGCCGTGCCGTACACCCCGCCCACGAGCACCCGCGGGCCCTCGGGAAACTCGTGCACGGCGCCCGGCGGCACGCTCTGGCCCGCGGGCACATCCTCGACCGCCAGCCACGCCTCGACGCTGTGCGCGTGCCCCAGGGCGTGCATGTGGTCGTACAGGTCGATCAGTTCCGGGCTGATCCACGTCTCCTCGCGCCCCGGGCGCGGCGCGGCGCACTCGCGGACAACCCGCGCAAACGCGGCGTCCGCCGTGATCGTGAACCGCCCCGAGCGCAGCCGCTTGCGCAGCGAGCGCGCGACGTGCATCCCGCCCGGTTCGAGCCCGATGACCGCGCGCGGATCGGCGGTGTAGAACGACAGGGCGCCGGTCTTGGCGTCCGCCATCGGGAAATACCCCTGCGCGTACGCCGCGAGCAGCGCGCCGACGCGCGCGTCGCTCGCGGGTGTGTCGGCGCCGGTGGGATTCAGGCCCGGATCAAGGGCCCGCGGCGTGGGCATGGCACGAGGATAGGTGAACCGTCCCGAGTCCGTACCGCCGCGGCGTCGATCAGCCCGTGAGCACCTTCGTCAGCGTCACCTCGTTGCCGACGTCGTTCCAGCTCACGGTGTCGGTGTACGCCCGCATGAGCAGCACGCCGCGCCCGCTGAGCCGCTCGAGGTTCTCCGGCGCGGTCGGGTCCATGAGCTGGTTTCTGTCAAAGCCCTTGCCCTGGTCGCGCACCACGATCGTGAGCGACGACTGGCTGAACCGCATCGCGACGGTGACCTGCCGGCTCAGGTACGGCTCACGGGCCCGGCGCGTCGTGATCAGGTCGTAGTACCCGTCGTCCGCCCGCTGGCGCAGCTCCGACGCGATCTCAAGGTTCCCGTGGATCATCGCGTTGGAGATCGCTTCCGCCAGCGCCACCCCCAGCCTGCCCTGCTCCAGCGCCGACGTCAGCCCGTAGTCCTCCAGGATCCGCTGCGTATACCCCACGATGAGCGGCGTCAGCCCTGGGTCGTTGCTGAAGCTCAGCTCCACCGCTCCCGCCCGCAGGAAGTCGCGCACGCGCTCGCGATACGGGCTCCGCGCCGACAGCGTGATGATCGTGCGGATCGCGTCCACCAGCCGGCCGCTGGCGGCGTCCCGCGGCACGTACGACATCGCCCCCAGGTGCAGCTGCTCGATCACCGACTCGGGTGTCTCGCTCGCCTCGGTGACCACGATCACCGGTAGGGTCGGGTGCCGCTGCGCCACCTCCGCCCGGAACGCCCGGTCGCGCCACAGCGAACTGTCGACCAGCAGCAGCGAGGCCGGCGTCGGGTCGGCCAGGGCCGTCCGCCCGCCGGCGGCGCCGGCCGCGACGACCATGTCCCACGCCTCGGATTTCGCCCGGGCCGCGATGTCGCGGGCACGGCCGTCTTCGCCGTCGATGATCAGGACTCGGGCGGTGGCCATCTCGAGGCTCCGGGTCACGGGTGTTCCCCCGCGGGCAGTGATCGTACCGGATCCGGGCCCGGCCTGGCTTTCGCGCTCCCCCGGCCGAAACGCACGCCCGCCGCCTCCCAACAATGTGGGCGTCCGGGAGCCGGGGCTATTGACCCCTCGCCCGGCTGGAGAATGGATGATGGACTCGACCCCGGTGATGCTCAAGTTGCTCGACAGCGACGCGCTGGTGCCGATCGTCATCGGTTCGGTCATCGTCATGGTGATGATCGCCAAGTCGATCGCGTCGGTGCTGCGCACCCAGGCCCGCGAGCGCTCGCGCCGGGAGATCGCCGCGTACATCGCGGAGGGGTCGATGACGCCCGAGCAGGGCGAACGCCTCATGAAGTCGGGGGACCAGGACAAGGGCTGACCCCGGCACCCCGACGCGCTCTCGCCAGGCCGATCCACGTCACATCCGCTCGCGCAGCACCCGCTCCACGAACATCCCCTGCGGCTTGCCCTTGGCGTCCAGGTACGCCCAGTCGCTCACCGCGGCGTTGTCGATCGTGACGACCGCCCCTTCGCCCGGTAGCTTCGGGTTCCCGGGCCGGTTCACCACCTCCGCCGTCACCACCCCCGCCCGCACCGACAGCACTTTGGCCCACATGTGCTCACCCTCGCCCTCGTCGTCCACGAACCGCACCTTGACGAGCGCCTCGGCCTTGTCCCCCAAGCGTTCGACAGCCTCGAGGAACTCCGGCAGCCGCCGCTGGGCCGTCGCGATCGCCGCGTTGATCGCCTTGTCGTCGTCCTCCACCTGGATGATCGGCGCGTTCAGCGAATCGTCGCCGAACACCTGCGCGAACTCGCCGGCCGCGAGCCGCGCGCCCGTGTCCGCCTCGACCCGCCCGAAACGGCCCTCCGCCGGCGCGTACAGCACGAGCGAGTCGTCGTCGAGCAGTTCCGCCGCGATCTTGCCCAGCAGACGCTGGTAGATGAGCACCCGGTCCTCGCGGGGCCGCAGCCGGTCGATTCCCATGGCGTCGATCGACACCCACGCCGCGTGCGTGCGGATCGCCTCGCGCAGGCGGGGATCCTCACACCCGGCGGCGACGGTCTCGACCTCGCCGGGGTCGAGGTAGCCGCGGGCGGAGTCGATCACCGCCAGCGGCGGCAGCGACTCGGTCACGATCGCAAGACCCTTGGTGTTCGCGTCGAACGGCAGCGTCTTGACGTCGGCCTCGACGCCCAGGGCCCGGCGCACGGCGCCGCGGATGTCCGCCTCGGTGAACCCGCGTGGTCGCGTGCGGAAGATCGCGATCGACACCGGCCCCCGCTTGTGGCGCGCCCGGCGCCGGCGCAGCCACGCTCCCACCACCACGACCGCCATCACCGCCCCCGCCACCACCCCGACCGTGATCCACAGCATGGGCTCCTCCCGAGAACGGGGAGTGTGCCGAACTCAGATCGCGGCGTCAACCGGCCCCGCCGGCGGGGGCGACTTGCGCGTGTACGCCGCGAACCCGAACGGTCCGGGTGCACCGTCGGCGTCGCCCGAGCGCTGCGCCATCGCCGACTGCTCGAGTTCCTTGATGAGTTCCGGGGTCAAGGAGTGGATCGCCCGCACCTCGTGCACCGGCAGCGTGAAGACCTCGCCCGAGGGCGTCCGCACCCGGAACACGGTGCATTCGACGGCGATCGACGCGGCCCGGGCCTCCTCCGAGCCCGGCAGCCCGCACGCGAACAGGGGGAAGACCTCCGCGATCGGGATGCGCTCGCCCCCGTGCGTGAGCACCGCCGTCCGCCCGTCGAACAGCTCGGGGCTCTGGGCCTGGATCATCGACAGGCCCGTGAGCATCTGCCGAACGACGTCGTGCCAGAACAGCGAGCGGGCGACGGCGACGTCCGCGAGCAGGACCCCGGCAGTGGCGTCGCCGCGGGAATGGGCGGGCACGAGGTGAGCGGGCGTATCGGGCATGCGGGATCGTTGAGGGGCACGGCCGCGTTTCAACCGGTCCGCACTGGCTCGGTACACCCTGCGCCGCGTAGCCTTCTGACGTTCGGGTCGGGTGCGGTGCGGGTTCGGTGCGGGTGATACTGGAGATTCGACGAATGCGACTGAAGAGGATGTTGGCAAGCGCGGGCGCGGCCGGTGCGGTGGTGGCGTTCAGCCTGTCCGCCCTGACGGCGTCGGCCCAGCCGCTGCCCACCGACGAGCGGCTCGTCACGGGCACGCTCGGCAACGGCATGAGGTACATCGTGTTCAAGCACGACAACCCGCCCAAGCGGGCCGCCGTGTGGCTGCACGTCTCGAGCGGCTCGCTCAACGAGACCGACAAGCAGCGCGGCATCGCGCACTACCTCGAGCACATGGCGTTCAACGGCAGCAAGAACTTCAAGCCCGGCGAGGTCGTGCCGTTCTTCCAGAGCCTCGGCCTGACCTTCGGCCAGCACCAGAACGCCTTCACGAGCTTCGACCAGACGACCTTCCAGCTCGCGCTGCCCACCAACGACCCGGACACCCTCAAGAAGGCCTTCACCTTCATGTCGGACGTCGCGTTCAACCTGACGCTCCCCGCCGAGGAGATCGACAACGAGCGCCAGGTCATCATGGAGGAGAAGCGCACCCGCCTGGGGGCCGGCCAGCGCATCCAGGAGTACATGCTCGAGCGCCTTGCGCCCGGCTCGCTCATCGGCGAGCGCCTCCCGATCGGCACCGAGAAGACGATCATGGAGATGCAGCGGGACGACTTCGCCGCGTACTACGGCAAGTGGTACATCCCCAGCAACATGACCCTCATGGTCGTCGCCGACATGGACCCGCAGGTCGTGGTCGCGCAGATCACCGAGATGTTCGGCCAGGGCGAGGCCGCCCCGGCCCCGGTCGACCAGGACCCGCGCGTCACCCCCAGCGAGGGCGCCCGCGCCATCGTCGCCAGCGACCCCGAGCTCACCAGCGCCAGCGTCTCGGTCATGCGCATCAGCAAGCCGACGCCCCCGACCACGACCTACGAGCAGGCCCGCGTCGAACTCGTCGACACCCTGGGCACCTACTGCTTCAACCGGCGCATCCAGGCCAAGCTCGGCGAGGGCGGCACCAGCTACCTCAGCATGCGCGCAAGCGCCAGCAACATGTTCAACGCCGCCCGCATGGTCGACGTCGGCGCCGACGGCAAGCCCGAGAAGTGGAAGGACATGCTCGCCGAGCTCGGCACCGACCTGCAGCGGGCACGCCTGCACGGCTTCACCCAGCGCGAGCTCGACGACATCAAGAAGGAGCTCATGTCCGGCGCCGAGCGCTTCGTCGAGCAGGAACGCACCATGAACGCCGGCATGATCCTGGGCCGCATGAACCGCACCATCGCCGACGGCGAGCCGGTCATGTCCGCCGCCCAGCAGCTCGACATGCTCAGGAAAATCCTCCCGGGCATCACCGTCGACGAGATCAACGCCACGTTCAGCTCGAATTTCGACATGTCCAAGGCCGCGGTCTTCAGCATCGAGCTGCCCTCGAGCCAGCAGGTCCCCTCCGAGGCCGAGCTCGTCAGCCTGGGCAAGGCCGCCCTCGACGTCCGCCCCGAGGCCGTCGCCGAGAAGGCCCGCCCCACCACCCTGCTCGCCAGGGAGCCAGCCCCCGGCAAGGTCGTCGAGAGCACCGTCCACGAGGCCACCGGCGTCACCAGCGCCTGGCTCGAGAACGGCGTGCGCGTCAGCCACCGCTTCATGGACTACAAGAAGGACCAGGCCACCATCACCATCTCCTTCGCCTGGGGCGACCTGCTCGAGTCCGCCGCCAACCACGGCGTCAGCGACGTCGCCTCCCTCGCCTGGAGCAGCCGGCCCGCCACCAGCACCCTCTCCTCCACCAACATCCGCGACCTCATGACCGGCAAGAAGGTGAACGTCCGCGGCGGCGCCGGCAGCGATACCGTCACACTCTCGGTCTCCGGCAGCCCCGCCGACCTCGAGACCGGCATGCAGCTCGCCTACCTGCTCATGACCGACCCGGTCATCGAGAAGCCCGCCTTCGACCAGTGGCGCGACGCCACCATCCAGCGCATCGAGGGGCGCGAGAAGGACGCCGAGTCCTACTTCCCCGTCGCCCGGGCCCAGGCCATGTACCCCGCCGGCGACGCCCGCTTCACCCCGATCACCAAGGCCGAAGTCGACGCCCTTACCCCCGAGGCCGGCCAGGCGTGGCTCCGCAAGCTGCTCGCCGAGGCCCCGATCGAGGTCGGCGTCGTCGGCGACCTGCCCAAGGAGCGGGCCATGGAGCTCGTGCAGAAGTACATCGGCTCGCTCCCGGCCCGCAAGCGCATCAGCGCTTCCACACTCGACGACGTCCGCGCCGTCAAGCGTCCCCAGGGCCCGCGCGTCGTCGAGAAGTCCCTGCCCACACAGACCGCCAAGGCCGTCGTCATGGTCGGCTTCTACGGCGCCGACGCCGACAACATCGCCGACTCGCGCCGCCTGCAGATGGCCTCGCGCATCCTCACCACGCGGATGATCAAGACCATCCGCGAGGAGAAGCAGCTCGTCTACTCCATCGGCGCCCGCAGCACGCCCGGCCAGGCCGTCCCCGGCTTCGGCGTCTTCGGCGTCACCGTCCCCACCGAGCCCGGCAAGGTCCCCGCCCTCGTCGCCACCGTCGAGGAGATGTTCGCCGAGTTCGCCAAGAACGGCCCGACCGAGGAGGAGATGTCCGTCGCCAAGGGCCAGTTCGTGAACGTCTTCGACGAGTCCATGAAGGAGCCCGCCTTCTGGGGCGCCCAGATCGGCGAGATGACCTACCGCGACCGCAAGCTCGACGACGTCGTCGGCGCCCCCGCCTACTTCCAGGCCATGACCGCCCAGGAGGTCAAGGACGCCTTCGCCAGGTACTTCGTCGACTCGGGCAAGCTCCGCGTCGTCGTCAAGCCCGCCGACTCGGGCAACCCCGCCCCGGCCGGCGCGCCCGCGGCGCCCGCCAAGGACGCCCCCAAGGGCTCCTGAGCCGCTCCCGACCTCGCCGTTCAAGTTCTCAAGAACGTACCGCGGGCCCGGACGATCCCCGTCCGGGCCCGCGTTGCCTTTGTCGCTGTTGCGGCCCCTCGCCGGGTCACCCCTCGAGCACGAGCCCGTCGTACGCCAGGTGCACGCCCTCGGGCAGTTCCGCGTCGGTCTCGGCGTGCGCGAGGTCGTGGGTGATGTGCGTGAAGTACGCCGCGGCCGGCGCCGTCTCGTGCACCACCTTGAGCGCCTCGTCGATCGTAAAGTGCGTCGGGTGCCTGCGCTTGCGCAGGGCGTCGATGACGAGCGTCCGCAGCCCGCGCAGGTGCTGCCACGACTCGGCCGGCACCGCGTTCACGTCCGTGCAGTACGCCAGCGGCAGCGGCCCGGGCATCACGGGCGCCCGGCCCGGCGCCGCGGGCGCCGGCTCGACCCGGAAGCCCACGATCGGCAGCCGCCCGTGCAGCAGCCGGACCGGGGTGAACCGCACGCCGAACAGGTCGATCGGCCGCCCGGGCTCGATCGTGTGCGGCTCGAGCAGGGCCACGAACGAGTCGTTCACGTTGCGGTCGGCCTCGAAGATGTGCGTGTACACCCGGCGGAGCGACGCCATCGTCGGCTCCTCGGCGTACACCGCCACCGGCCCGCGCTGCACGACGTTGAAGCGCCGCACCTCGTCGAGCCCGAAGATGTGGTCCACGTGGTTGTGCGTGAACAGGACCGCGTCGCAGCGCGTCAGCCCGGCCCGCAGGGCCTGCTGGCGCAGGTCCGGCCCCGCGTCCAGCAGCACGCACCGCCCCTGGCCGCTCGCGTCGGTCCACTCGACCGCCGCGCTGCACCGCAGGCGGTTGTCGCGCGGGTCGCTCGACGTGCACACCGGGCACGCGCACGCGATCGCGGGAACTCCCGAGGATGTGCCGGTGCCCAGGAAGGTGAAGCGCACGCCGCCAGCGTAGTAGTGGGGGCCGCCGGGGGCGGCGCGCCGCGACGAGCGGGGGGTTACGCCGCGGGGCCCGCCGGCCCGGTCCTGGGCCCGGCTTTGGGCCCGGTCCGGCCCGCGGGCGCGTGGGCCGGCGAATGCCCGTTGCTCCGCCCCGCCGGCTCGCCCAGGAACCAGCGGTGCCGCGGACGCTTGGACCACACGAACCCGAAGTTCCCCAGCGCGATGTTGGCGATGTGGTCGATCGCCTCCTCCGGCGAGTCGGTGAGCTTCACAAGGTCCACGTCGTGCGGGTCGATCGTCCCCTCGCGCACGAGGTTCTCGCGGATGTACGCGTACAGCGGCCCCCAGTACTCCGTCCCCATGAGCACCACCGGGAAGTCCGCGATCTTGTTCGTCTGGATGAGCACCAGCGCCTCGAACAGCTCGTCGAGCGTGCCGAACCCGCCCGGCATCACCACGAACGCGTACGAGTACTTCACGAGCATCACCTTGCGCACGAAGAAGTACCGGAACTCCACGAACTTGTCGACGTACGGATTGGGCTGCTGCTCCATCGGCAGCACGATGTTGCAGCCGACCGAGTACCCCTTGGCGTCCTTGGCCCCGCGGTTGGCCGCCTCCATGATCCCCGGCCCGCCCCCGGTCATCACCGTGAACCCCAGCTCGCTCAGGCGCGCCCCCATGTCCCGCGCCAGCGCGTAGTACCGGTGATCCTCCTTGAACCGCGCCGAGCCGAACACCGTCACGCACGGACCCACGAAGTGCAGCGCCCGGAACCCCCGGATGAACTCGCAGAAAATCCGCACCGCGCGGAACAGCTCGAACCGCCTCGTCCGCGGCCCCAGCAGGAACTGCCCGTCCTCGATGTTCGGCGTCGACTTGCCCCACCGGCCCGGCGCGGCCTGGGTCACGGGAGCAACGGCGTGCGGCAACTGGTCGTCGGTTCTCGCCACGGCACCAAGATTAGTGCCCCTTCACGGCTCACGCCGCCCGCCGATGCAGCATCCCCGAGAGCCACCCCATCCGCCCGCTCCGCGCCGGCTGCCGCGCCATGTCGATCCCTTCCGCCAGATCGTCGGCGATCGTGAACGTCGCCCGCAGCCCAAACCGCTGCAGCGCGTCCCCAAGCATCCGCGGCACGTTGCACAGCACCAGCCGCCCGCCCTGGGCCGCGCACGCGTCCCGCACCCGCGCCAGGGCCGCGAACAGGCTCATCGACGATCCGTCCGCGTTCGCCAGTGACACCACGACCTTCCCGGCGTTCGCTTCCGCCAGTTCGACCAGCCGGGCCCGCATGCTGTCCGCCTGATGATCGCTCATCACCCGCGCATCGACCAGGGCGACGCACACGTCGCCGGCCTGGGTCGTTTCCACGAAGTCGGTTGAGCTCCACAAACACGACGGACCGGTGGTGGGATGGGGGTAGGGTGTGGACATGGTGTAAAAAATCTCGGTTGCAAAAGAAACTGCGTGTCAGCATCACCGACGGCCTATGGTGAGGATGAAAGAAAAATGAAAACCACCTAACCTGCCGACAAGCCCACCGACCGAGCCGTGCTTCAACATGTGACGACTGCACCGACCACGGTTCGAGTTCTTGAGATCGATTCTCAGTGAGCCTAGAGTATATTGTTGATGAGCGAGTCATTTGATTGCCGGCCCCGGAGGACGAGGCCGCCCAGCCCGCACGGAGGCCCCGCGTGGTGAGCGAATACGACGGGTGTTGCAGCAACGCCGCCGGCTCGGCCGCTCAGGCCCAGCCGTCCGCGCGCGTCCCGCTCAGCCAGCTGCGCAACGGCGACTGCGCCACCGTGTGTGAGTGCGCCCTGCAGGGTCGCGACGGCGCCCTGCTCCGGGCCATGGGCCTGTGCCCCAACGCCCACGTGCGCATGTGCCGCGGCGGCGGACGCATGATCGTCGCGGTCGGCTCCGCCGGCGCCCCGGCCGCGGGTGAGTCCCGCATCGGGCTCGACCGCGAGCTCGCCGAGCAGATCCTGGTCGCCCCCACCCGCTGATCCGGCGCGGCGCGACCCGGCGTGAGGACTTCCGGTGACGATGTCGGTCGAGTCGTCCACGAGCGGCGCAGGCAGTGTTGACTCGGGCGGTGCGCGCGTCGCCCTGCTGGGCAACCCCAACACCGGCAAGACGACCCTCTTCAACCGCCTCACCGGCCTGCGGCACAAGACGTCCAACTTCGCCGGCACGACCGTCGAGGCCCGCACCGGGCGCATCGTCCTCGCCGCGCCGCCTGCCCGGGAAGCCGAACTCGTCGACCTCCCGGGCATCTATTCGCTTGAGCTCGACCAGCTCGAAGCCCAGATCTCCCGCGACGTGCTCGCCGGCGTGCTCGCGCCCCGCGGCGAGCCCATCGCCGCCCCCGACGCCGCGTGCGTCGTCGTCGACGCCACCAACCTCGGGCGCAACCTGCTGCTCGTGGGCGAGGTCCTGCGCCGGCGCATCCCCACGGTCGTTGCGGTCAACATGATCGACCTGGCCCGCAAGGCCGCCATGGCGATTGACGCCGCGGCACTGGCACGCGAGCTCGGCTGCGCGGTCGTGCTCGTGTGCGCCCGCTCGGGCGAGGGCGTCGACAACCTCCGGGCCGCGGTCTCCGCCGCCAGAGTGCCCACGAGCACCCCGCCGGGCAGCGAGGCCGGACTGCGGGCCTGGGCCGACCGCGTGCACGCCGCGGCCCTGCGCTCCCCCGACGGCGCTCCCGCGCGGGCCGCCGCCCCCCGCCGCTCCAAGACTGACGCCGCGGACCGCGTCCTCACCCATCCCGTCCTCGGCCTGCTCCTGTTCGCCGGCGTCATGGCGGGGGTCTTCTACGCCATCTTCTCACTTGCCACCTTCCCCATGGACGGCATCGAGTGGATCTTCGGCCACCTCGCCTCGGGCGTCGAGAGCGCCATGCCCGAGGGCATCCTGCGCGACTTCCTCGCCGAGGGCGTCATCACCGGCATCGGCGCCACCGTCGTGTTTCTCCCGCAGATCTGCCTGCTGTTCTTCCTCATCAGCCTGCTTGAGGACACCGGCTACCTCGCCCGCGCCGCCCTGCTCATGGACCGGCTGCTGCGCCCGCTGGGCCTGCCCGGCCACAGCTTCGTCCCGCTGCTCTCCAGCCACGCGTGCGCCCTGCCGGGCATCATGGCGTGCCGCACCATCCCCGACCGGCGCGAGCGTCTCGCCACCATCCTCATCGCGCCGTTCATGTCGTGCTCGGCCCGCATCCCCGTGTACGCCCTGCTCGTGGGGATCCTCTTCCCGCTCAGTCCCGGCCTGCGGGCCGCGGCCCTGATCGGCTGCTACGCCCTGGGCATCGTCGCCGCGATCGTCACCGCCGTGATCATCCGCTCGAGCATCCTCCGAGGTCGCAGCCGCCCGCTCGCGATCGAGTTGCCGACGTACAAGTGGCCCAGCGTCACGACCGCGCTGGTCACCACGTGGGACCGCGCCCTGGTGTTCCTCAAGAACGCCGGCACGGTCATCCTCGCGATCGTCATCGTCCTGTGGTGGCTCGGGGCGTATCCCAAGGTCGCCCCCCCGCCGGCCGCGGAGCGCCTGACCGCGATCGCCGCCGACCTTCGCGCCGGTTCATCCTCGACCCTCGAGCTGCCCCCTCCCCTCGCGCCCGGGGCCGACAGCAGTGGGGGAGCGGTGCCAACCTCCCTCCGCCCCGCCGACCTCACCATCGAGCAGCGGGCCGAGCTCGCCGACCGGGCCGAGTCGCTCGCGAGCGAGACCGAGGCCCGCCACGCCGCGGCCAGTTCGTTCATGGGCCGCATCGGCCGCACCGTGCAGCCCGTCTTCGCCCCCATGGGCCTCGACTGGCAGATGACCGTCGGCGTGCTCGCGAGCTTCGCCGCCCGCGAGGTCTTCACCTCCACCATGGCCGTCATCGTCACCGGCCACGACGACGCCGAGGACGAGGGCGTGCGCGAGCGCATCGCCACGGCGGTCCGCGACGACGGCGTCACGCCCGTCTTCACGGCCTCGACCGCCTGGGCGGTGCTCGTCTTCTATGTGCTCGCCATGCAGTGCCTGCCCACGCTCGCCGTGACCGCGCGGGAAGCGGGGGGGTTCAAGTGGGCTCTGCTCCAGCTCGCGTGGATGAGCGTCCTGGCGTACGCCGGCGCCACCATCGTGCACCAGCTGCTTCGCGCCCTGGGGGTTCCGTGACCGTCCCGATCGAGGCCGCGACAACCCAGCAGCCCCCCGCACCGACCGCGGCGCCCCTGCCGACGCATGACTGGCAGTTCTGGATCGTCACCGGCGTCGTCGTGCTCGCGGCGGTATACCTGCTGTCGATGGTCGTGCCGATCCCCGTGCTCTCGGCCCGGCGCACGCGCAAGCGTTCGCAGTCCAAGGCCACGCTCACGATCGGCGGCAGAGCGGTGAAGTAGGCGCACCGCACCGGCGTCGTGGTGGATCGCGCGGTCACACCGCCAGGTCATCCCCGGTCAGTTCGTGCCCGACCAGGTCCGCGTACGTCTCACGCCGGCGCACCACCGTCGCCCGGGCCCCGTCCACGAGCACCTCCGCCGGCAGCGGGTGCGAGTTGTAGCGGTTCGCCATCGACATCCCGTACGCGCCCGCCCCATAGACCGCCAGCAGGTCGCCCCGCGCCACCGGCGGCAGCGGCCGGTCCTTCGCCAGGAAATCCCCCGACTCGCAGATCGGCCCCACCACGTCGCACGGCTCGAGCCCCGGCAGGTCCGGCCGCTCCTCGCGCCGCGGCGGCACGTGCTGGTCCGCCACCTGCGCCGGCCACACGAAGTGGAACGACCCGTACAGCGACGGCCGGATCAGCGTGTGCATCCCCGCGTCGCACACGATGAACTTCTTCGGGCCCGATTCCTTCGTGTACAGCACCCGCGCCAGCAGCACCCCCGCGTTCGCCGCGATCGTCCGGCCGGGCTCGAAGATGATCTTCAGTTCGCCCCGCTGCACCCGCTCGCGCAGCAGCGGCACGATGGCCGCGGCGTACTGCGACGCCGGCGGCGCATCACCCGTCTGGTAATCGGCCGCGAACCCGCCTCCCAGGTTCAGCGTGCTCACGCGGAAGCCCTCGCGGGCCAGTTCGTCGATCAGGCCCAGGGCCTTGGTGAGCGCCTCGACATACGGACGGGTGTCGTACACCGGCGAGCCGATGTGCAGGTGCAGCGCCGTGAGCCGCAGGTGCTTGTCGTGCCCGAACCGCCGGAAGAACGCCCGGGCCCGGTCCAGGTCGACCCCGAACTTGTTCTCCTTCTTGCCCGTGGTCGTGTACAGGTGCGTCTTGGGGTCGACGTCCGGGTTCACGCGCAGGGCCGCGTCCGCCGAGGTGTGCAGCGACCGCGCGATGCTCGCGATCGTCTGAAACTCCGTCTCGCTCTCGATGTTGAACAGCCCGATCCGCTCGCGTTCTTCACCGCTGAACCCGTGCCCCGCGGCCCCGCCCAGGGCGTCGAGGATCTCCTCGTCGGTCTTGCCCACCCCCGCGTACACGACCTTGTCCAGGTCCACCCCCGCCAGGCGGGCCCGGTGCAATTCGCCGCCCGAAACGACGTCCAGCCCGCACCCCAGGCCGACCAGCAGCTTGAGGACCGCGAGGTTCGAGCAGCTCTTGACGCTGAAGCAGATGGTCGGCGACAGCTCGCGGAACGCCGCGTTCAGCCGCTCCACGTGCACGCGCAGCGTCGCGGCCGAATACACGTACACCGGGGTGCCCGCCTGCTCGGCCACGCGCCCCAGGTCCACGTCCTCGCACATCAGCCGCCCGTCGTCGTAGCGAAAGTGGTCCATGCGGGCGCAGGGTATGGGGGCCGATCCCCACCCCGCGAATCCCGCCTCCGGGGCACTACCATCGGCCTCTTCGAAAGGCACGCCGCGCATGGGCAGCACCACCGATTCCCCGACGTCGTCCCCCTCAACCTTCTCTGCGGACCGCTGGCTGAGCGTCGCCCAGGCCCTCAAGGCCGACGTCGGCGCCAGCGTCACCGTCAAGGGCTGGGTCCGCACCCGGCGCGACTCCAAGGCCGAGGGCGGCCTCTCCTTCGTCAGCGTCCACGACGGCTCGTGCTTCGACCCCATCCAGGCCGTGTGCCTCGGGTCGCTGCCGAACTACGCCGGCGAGATCGCCAAGCTCACCACCCACTGCGCCGTCGAGATCGACGGCGTCGTCGTGACCACCCCCAAGGGCGGGCGCGAGATCCAGGTCGACCCCTCCAAGGGCGGCGCCGTCCGCGTCGTCGGCTGGGTCGACGACCCCGACCACTACCCCATCCAGCCCAAGCCGCACAGCTTCGAGTACCTGCGCGAGGTCGCCCACCTGCGCGTCCGCACGAACACCTTCGGCGCCGTCTCGCGCGTCCGCCACTGCCTCGCCATGGCGATCCACCGCTTCTTCCACGAGCACGGCTTCTTCTGGGTCCACACCCCCATCATCACCGCCAGCGACTGCGAGGGCGCCGGCCAGATGTTCCGTGTCAGCACCCTCGACATGGCCAACCCGCCCCGCAAGCCCGCCACCGAGGGCGGCGGCGTCGACTACGCCAAGGACTTCTTCGGCAAAGAAGCCCACCTCACCGTCTCCGGCCAGCTCAACGTCGAGACCTCGTGCCTCGCCCTCTCCAAGGTCTACACCTTCGGCCCCACCTTCCGCGCCGAGAACAGCAACACCAGCCGCCACCTCGCCGAGTTCTGGATGATCGAGCCCGAGATCGCCTTCGCCGACCTCGCGGCCGACGCCACCCTCGCCGAAGCGATGCTCAAGTACCTCTTCAGGACCGTCCTCGCCGAGCGCCCCGACGACATGAAGTTCTTCGAGGACCGCATCGCCAAGGGCACCATCGCTAACCTCGAGTCCATCGTCGAGAAGCCCTTCCTGCGCGTCACCTACACCGAGGGCGTCAAGGTCCTGCTCGACGCCATGAAGGCCGGACAGAAGTTCGAGTTCCCCGTCGAGTGGGGCAAGGACCTGCAGAGCGAGCACGAGCGCTTCCTCACCGAGACCCATTTCAAGCAGCCCGTCATCCTCACGAACTACCCCAAGCAGATCAAGGCCTTCTACATGCGCCTCGACGACGCCGCGCCCCGGGGCCCGCACGTCCCCGCCGGCGCCCAGACCGTCAGCGCCATGGACGTGCTCGTCCCCGGCATCGGCGAGATCATCGGCGGCAGCCAGCGCGAAGAACGCCTCGACCGCCTCGACCGGCGCATCGACGAGATGAAGCTCGACAAGGCCGCGTACTGGTGGTACCGCGACCTGCGCCGCTACGGCACCGTCCCCCACGCCGGCTTCGGCCTGGGCTTCGAACGCCTCATCCAGTTCGTCACGGGCATGCAGAACATCCGCGACGTGATCCCCTTCCCGCGGGCGCCGGGGCAGGCGGAGTTTTGAGCGCCGCGCCTGTCGCAGTTTCCGATCCGCATCCTGCACGTTGTCGGCCGGCTGACGACGATCCGCTGTGCCTCGAACCACCGCCGAGCCTGCTACGCCGCGCTATTAGGATGCGAGGTGTGGGTGACGTGGACGAGCTCAAGCCTCGCAGGGTGGTCGTCAAGCCCTTCGAATCGAAGAACGAACTCCAACTGGTCATCAACCGCCGAGCGGTAGCGGTACTCGTACAACCCCGCCATCTCGGCGCCCACCGCCCGGTGCAAGGTCGCGACGGGGTCGTCGGCGATCCGTTCAACGTGCGCGACGAGCTCCGTGCGAAAGGCGAGATCGAGAGCCGCAACGACGGGGCGTGCAGCGGGATCGACGACGATCGTCCAGCCCACGCTGTTCTCCGATCACATCGCGGGCCGCCCGCGGTCGCTCACGTCGCTACGCCGATATCGCGTTTGAACTGATCCCACGAAATCACTTCACCACGCCTCGCGCGTTCTCGAGCAGCGGCGAGTGCTTCGGGGTCGACACCGCGACGTCGACACGCCGTCGCGTACTCCTCGCGGAAGAACGTGGAAAGCGACTCGAGCGTGATCGTCCGGCCTCCTCGATCCCCGTCCTTGAGGCCGGTGCGGGCGTCGATCCACGGCGTTTGGCGGTGCGTGATGCCTCGCAGGCCGCTCGCCGAATAGCGGCGATACTGGCGCCAGATCGACTCGAGAAACACGCGATCATCGGCCCCGAGATCGTCGCCTTGATCGGCCTCCGCTCCGTCAATCGGATTTCGGCCGAAACGCTGAAAGAGCGGACGCACCGCCGGGACGACGGGCCCGTGATTCCAGGCCTGAATGCCCGCGCTGAAGAGCGGCTTGGATCGCACCGCCAGCGACCATCCCTGCGCGAAGTACAGCAGCTTGTGCAGGTGCATCTGCGTGATCGGTGAAGGCTCGCGATCGGTCGCCGCGAGGTGAAGCAGGTACCGGGCTGCGCGTTCGGCCGTGGTCATCGTTTCACCAGCCCCTCACTCGATTCCAAACATCTACCGAATAGTATCTCGCGGCTCGACGGGATGCAAGCAGGAAACATGCGTCCTCGCTTCCTCCAACGCGTCCGGTACGCTCGCCCCATGCGCAGCCTCCTCACCACCCTCACCCCGCTCCTGCTCGCCGCCCTCGCCGGCGTCGCCACCGCCGTCCAGCCCGCCGTCAACGCACGCTTCGCCCTCGCGACCGGTTCGCGCGTCCACGGCGGCGTGCTCAACTTCGTCGTCGGCCTCTTCGCCATGCTCCTGGTCGCCCTCGTCCTGCGCGTCGGCGTCCCCGAGGGCGAGCGGCTCAACGCCGCCCCGTGGTGGTCCTACACCGGCGGATTCATGGGCGCTTTCTTCGTCTCCATGGCGATCATCCTCGTGCCCCGGATCGGTGCGCTGAATTACCTCGCCGCCATGATCGCCGGCCAGCTCCTCACCTCCATCATCCTCGACCACTACGGCCACCTCGGCCTCGCCGTCCGCGAAATCACCCCCGGCCGCCTTGCCGGACTCGGCCTCGTCGTCGCCGGTGTCGCCCTCGTCCGCTGGGGATGATTCTCCGTTCATCCCAGTGGATTCCGCCGGCACCCGCAACTCGTCGTCACAACGAGCATCCAACCTCGCGGCCGCCGCGGCGCATCCCCGTCCGCCCGGCCCGGAGTACGCCGATGATCCGTTGCACGATCCGCCCCGCCGCACTCGCACTCGCCGCCGTGATGTCCTGCGCCGCCGCGCCTCGGTGCGTCCTCGCCGCCTCCGGCCACGCCCTCGCCGCGCCGCCGACGCGGGCCGCGACGCAGTACAACCTCGCCGACAAGGCGCTCGCCGCGTCCGGCTACGACGTCGTCGCGTACTTCCCCGAAGGCGGCGGCAAGCCCGTCAAGGGCTCCAAGGAGTTCGAGTTCGAGCACGCCGGCGCCCGCTACCGCTTCAGTTCCCGCAAGAACCTCGACGCCTTCAAGGCCAACCCCGACCGCTACGAGCCCGCCTTCGGCGGCTGGTGCGCCTACGCCATGGCCGACGGCGACAAGGTCGAAGTCGACCCCGAGTCCTTCCTCATCTCCAACAACCGCCTGTTCCTCTTCTACAAGGGCTTCCTCAACGACACCCGTTCCAAGTGGCTCAAGCAGCCCGCTGACCTCGAGTCCAAGGCCGACGCCGCGTGGACGCGCCTCACCGGCGAGCAGCCGCGCCGCGCCGGCGTCGCGGCCGCTCCCCAGCCGCTCGCCCCCAGGCTCGCCAAGATGAAGGACGACGCAAACACCCGGCTCCCCGCCGACGTGCGCGACCTGTACGAACGCAACATCAAGGCCGTCGCCGCCGACCCCGCCATCGCGTCCGCCCTCAAGGTCGGCGACACCGCCCCCGACTTCGACCTCCCCGACGCCCGCGGCGGGACCGTCTCGCTCAAGGCCCTGCGCGCCAAGGGCCCCGTGGTGCTCGCCTGGTACCGCGGCGGCTGGTGCCCCTACTGCAACCTCGAACTCCGCGCCCTCCAGGAGCGACTGGCCGACTTCACCGCGGCCGGCGCCACCCTCGTCGCCATCAGCCCGCAGGCCCCCGACGGCTCGCTCTCCACGGCCGAGAAGAACGGCTTGGCCTTCCCCGTGCTCACCGACGCCGGCAACGCCGTCGCACGCCGCTACGGCATCGCCTACACCCTCCCCGCCGAACTCCAACAGGCCTTCAAGGGCAAGCTCGACCTGGCCACCATCAACGCCAACGCCCCCGACAGCCTGCCGGTGAGCGCCACCTACGTCGTCGCCCCCGACGGCCGCATCCTCTTCGCCCACGTCGACGCCGACTACCGCACCCGCGCCGAGCCCGAAGAGGTCCTCAAGGCCGTGCGCCAAACAAAGTAACTCGCGCTCATCCACGGCTCGTCGCGGCCCAATCTTGGGGTTCAACAATGGACCCCATGCCCGAGCTGCCGGACGTCACCGTCTACGTCGAAGCGCTCCGCCCACGGATCGTCGGTCGCACCGTCTCGCGCCTGAGCATCCGCAGCCCGTTCCTGGTCCGTACGTTCGATCCACCCGTGGACGCCGCCCAGGGCCGCGCCGTCACCGGCGTCGAGCGCCTCGGCAAGCGCATCGTCGTCGCCCTCGACGCCGACCTGTTCGTCGTCCTGCACCTCATGATCGCCGGGCGACTGCTCTGGAAAGCCCCGGGCGCCAAGCCCACCGGCAAGATCGACCTCGCGGCCGTCGAGTTCACCGACCCCTCCGACCCCGCAGCGTCCCCGTGCCCGGTCCCCCCCGGCACGCTCGTGCTCACCGAGGCGAGCACGTCCAAGCGGGCCGCCCTGCACATCCTCCCGTCGCGCGACGCCCTCGCCGCCCTCGCCCCGGTCGGTCTCGACGTATTGACGTGCTCGACCATCGACTTCGCGACCCGCCTCGCGAGCCAGAACCGCACGCTCAAGCGTGCCCTCACGTCTCCCAGCCTCTTTGACGGCATCGGCAACGCCTACTCCGACGAGATCCTCTGGGAATCCCGCCTCAGCCCCGTCAAGCTCACCTCGTCGCTCACCGACGACGACGCCCAGCGCCTCCACGACGCGGCCCGCAACACCCTCACCCACTGGACAGACGAGCTCCGCGCCGAGTTCGGCCTGGTCCCCCTCGGCGCCCCCGGCCGCTTCCCCGGCGCCGGCGAGATCACCGCGTTCCGGCCCGGCTTCGCTGTCCACGGCAAGTACGGCCTGCCGTGCCGCCGCTGCGGCCACACCGTCGCCCGCATCGTCCGCGCCGAGAACGAAGTCAACTACTGCCCCACCTGCCAGACCGGCGGCAAGCTCCTCGCCGACCGCCTGCTCAGCCGCCTGCTCAAGGACGACTGGCCCACGAGCGTCGAGCAGTGGGAAAGCGGCTGAGCAGCGCCCGACCGGCGGCCACGCCCCGCGCCCCCGGCTGCAACCAAACCCCGCCCGATCCGCTACATTGCCCGCATGTCCACCCCCGCGTGCGTCATCATCGCCGTGTTCGCCGCGCTCCCGCTCATCGCCCGCGCCGAGCGCGAGGACGTCGAACGCGTCCTCTCGTCCATGGAGACGGCGGTGCTCGCCGGCGACATCCCCGGATACCTCACGCACGTCGTCCCCGCCGCCGGCCCCAACGCCGACCCCGTCTTCCGCAAGGAACAGGAGAACTGGGCCGCGGACCTCAAGCTCCACGTCCCGGAGGCCTTTGACCTCGCGATCGCCGGCGGCGACGACAAGCCCGCGAACTTCTGGCCCGACCGGGCCGAGTTCGAGCTCGTCATGTCGTGGCGCATGCCCGCCGGCGGCACCGGCGCCGGCCCCAGCGGCTCGGGCGGGCGCGACCGCACCGTGTCCTTCCCCGTCGTCTTCGTCCGCAGCGACGAGGGCGCCTGGCTCTACGCCGGCGAGCAGTGGCTCAAGTTCGACGCCGAGCCCGGCCCCGCCCCCGGCGCTCCCGCCGACTCCGGTGCGCCCAAGGACTTCATCGCCACCCGGGCCAAGGCCGTCGAAGGTCTCGACGCCGTCGCCAAGCGCGTAATCGAGGTCATGCCCGAGGTCCGCGCCCACGTCGAGGAGGGCTTCCAGCTCAAGGTCATGCACACCCAGGAGGTCAAGATCTACGCCGACATGCGCCACCTGCAGGCGTCGATCTACCTCAGTTACGCCGACCCTCTCGGCGGCTGGAACGAGCCCGGCGAATCCATCAAGCTCCTGGCCCGCCCCAACACCAGCAAGGACCAGCTCCGCGCGCTCCTCGCCCACGAATTCGGCCACGTCGCCACGTTCGAGATGGGCCCGAACGCCACGAACATGCCGTGGTGGGTCGTCGAGGGCGTCGCCGAGCTTTCCGCCGAAAAGTTCGCCGTCGCCGGACGCGACGCCAAGGGCTTTGTCGCCAACCACTTCAAGAACGGCACGCTCGCCCCGTGGGCCGAGATGGCCGACTTCCGCAACACGCCCGACAAATGGATGTCCGCGGTCTACAAGCAGGGCCAGCACATGGTCGGCTTCGTCTCCGAGAAGTTCGGTCGCGCCGGGCGCAACGCCTGGCTCCGCGCCATGGCCCAGGGCGCCTCGCTCGACGACGCTACGAAAGCAGCCCTGGGCATCTCGTTCGAGCAGCTCGACAAGGACTGGCGCGCGTCGCTCGAAGCCGCCGCACCCGCTCCGGCCGCCGATCCCGCCCCGGCCCCCGCCCCGGCCCCCGCCCCCGCGCCCGGCCGCTAGTGATGGCCCCCGCCGGCCTATTTCTTCTTCGACGCGCTCTTCTTCTCGGGCTTCTTCTTCTCAGCCTTCTTCTTCTCGCCCGAGTCGCCGTGCCCGCCCCCGGACTCCTTGGCCTTGCCGTGGTCGCCGCCCCCCGCGTCGTGCCCCGCCGTCGCGTGCGCCGTCTCCACCGGCGCCGGCACCGCGATGATCGCCGGCGCCTCGTCCGCCGGCGGACGCTGCATGACCACGAACCACACCGCGGCCCCGTTCACCGCGGTCACGATCGCAGCCCACCCCAGCGTCTGGGCCGTCTTGTGCGGGATCGATTCGAGCGAGCACAGCAGCCGATCGATCAGCGCCGCTCCCGGCAAGGAACGGGCCGCCTTCACCGCCGGCGCGGGTCCGGTCGCCGCGGCTGACGCCGCGCCCGCGTCCGTCACCGCCGCAGCCGCCGCCGGCGCCGGCGTCGCGGCAGCCGCCGTCGCCGCGACCGGCGCAGCCGCAGGGGCCGTCGCCGCGGGCGCTGCGTTCTCTGCGCCGGGTGCTGGCGGCGCCTTCTCGTCCGCGGCCGCTTCGGTTGCGGGCTCCGCCTGGACGTCCACCCCCGCCGGCTCGGTGTGCTCGTCCTCGCCCGCCGCCTCCGGCGGGGCCTCTTCGGTCTGCTGGTTCGCCAGGGCCGCCAGCGCCTCGTCGATCGACTCGACGTCCGCCCCGGTCGCCGCGTCCGCTCCCGCGGCCGGTTCACCCGCCGCCGCGTCCGTGGGCGCGCCTGCCGACGCATCCTCCGGCGCCGCGGCGCTCGGCTGCGCGTTCGCCTCGGCGAGCATCTGGTCGATGTCCAGGAACTCCGGCGCCGCAGGCTCCGCCGCCGCCGCGCCGTCCCCAACCTCGGCCGCGAGCTCCTCCGCGCTGCGGATCGCGCTGTCGAGGGCGGCGTCCACCGACGCCTCGTCCAACTCCGCCCCACCGGTTCGGCGCGTGGCGCGATCGGTCCGCGCGCTTTCGTCGGTGCCCAGGTCGATCGCGCTGGTGTCGGTCACGGTCGGCATGCGGGTCGGAGGCCGGTCGGTCTCCGGGGGGATGATCGACCCCCCCGCGCACAATCTCAAGCCGACTCCTGTCGTTCCGCCCGGCAAACGTTCGGGGTCCGCCCGCGCCGCCCGACCAGTCCGCCCACCCGGTAGACTCGACCCGACATGAGCCTCCACCGCGTCTGGCTCGACGGGCCGCCACCCACACCCGGCGACCTCCTCCGGCTCACCGGCGACGAGGCCCGCCACGCCGTGCGCGTCAAGCGTCTCGCCCCCGGCGACCACCTCGAACTCCTCGACGGCGCCGGCCTGCGGGCCCACGCCGTCGTCGAGCGCACCAGCACCCCCGGCTCCGGAGCCACGGGCGTCTGGCTCGACATCCGCATCGCCTCCACCGGCGTCGCCGACCCCGTCTCCCCGTGTCTCGAGGTCTGCTCCGCCGTCCCCAAGGGCCCGCGCGCCGCCGAGCTCGTCGAGCAGCTCAGCCAGGTCGGAGCCGCTTCGTGGCGCCCGCTCGTCGCTGAGCGCTCGGTCGTCGACCCCGGCGACGCCAAGCTCGACCGCCTCCGCCGCGTCGCCCTCGAATCCGCCAAGCAGTGCGGCCGCCCGTGGGTCATGGCCATCGACGACGAGATCACCCTCACCGCCGCCCTCGACGGTCCCGGCCCCGTCATCGTCGCCGACGCTTCGGGCGGGCCGCTCCGCGCGGCGACCGCCCCCGCCCCGCTCCGCCTGCTCATCGGACCCGAAGGCGGCTGGACACCGCGCGAGCTCGACGCCATCGCCGCCGCGCCCACCGCCACCCTCGCCCGCTTCGGACCCCACGTCATGCGCATCGAGACCGCCGCCGTCGCCGCCGCCGCCGTCATCATCAACGCCGCGCGCTAGCATTTCCCGCCCCGTCCCCCCGGCTCCACTCGAGGAGGTCCGCACATGGTCGCCCGCGTCCCCGTCCTGGTCACCGCGGCGTGCGCAATGCTCGCGCTCGCCATCGCCCCGTGCCGCGCCGCCAACCCCGACGACGAGCACAAGGCCAAGGCCCAGGCCATGATCACCAAGGCCATCACCTACCTCCGCTCCAAGCAGGATCCCTCCGGCGGCTGGGGCATCCCGCCCGCCGAGGCCCAGCGCCCCGTCTTCCCCGCCATCACCGCCCTCGCCCTGAGCGGCATGCTCATGGAGCCCGGCGTCGACGCCAGGGACGAGTCCGTCGCCAAGGGCGCCGCCTTCATCCTCAAGTACCGCCAGCCCGACGGCGGCATTTACGACCGCGTCCTGCCCAGTTACAACACCGCCATCAGCCTCTCCGCACTCGCCCGCATCGACACCCCCGAGGCCAAGGCCGCCCTCAAGCCCGCCCAGGACTTTCTCCGCAAGCTCCAGTTCTCCGAAGCCGCCGACCCCGGCGTCGGCGCTTCCGAGGCCCCCAAGCCCGTCGCCAAGTCCGACCCGTTCTACGGCGGCATCGGCTACGGCCGCCACGGCCGCCCCGACCTCTCCAACCTCGGCTTCATGCTCGCCGGCCTCCACGACTCGGGCGTCTCCCCCGACGACCCCGCCTTCCAGCGCGCCCTGGTCTTCCTCAGCCGCGTGCAGATGAACGACGCCACCAACGACATGCCCTACGCCGACGGCTCGAGCCAGGGCGGCTTCATCTACGCCACCAGCATCAACAAGGACTCCCTCGGCACCGGCCAGTCCTTCGCCGGCGAAGTCGCCGAGAGCCTCACCGGCGGCGCCGGCACCGTCACCATCGTCAAGATCGGCAACGACAAGGACGCCAAGCCCAAGCTCCTGCCCCGCACGCCCCTCGAAGCCGCGCTGCGTGAAGCCGTCGCCAAAGCCAACCCGACCGCCGCGGCCATGCTCCCCGCCGGCCACTTCGCCCTGCTCGGCCCCACCGCCGACGGCGAATCCTCGAACGAATTCACTATCTACCTCCCGCTCCCGCTCGACCAGGCCACCCAGGTGCTGCACGCCGCCGTGGGCGACTCGCTCGGCGAAGGCGGCCGCTTCGACTCGCGCCCCGTTACCGCGAGCGTCCCGATGTCGCGCCTGCGCAGTTACGGCTCGATGAGCTACGTCGGCTTCAAGAGCCTCATCTACGCCGGCCTCAAGGCCGACGACCCGCGCGTCCAGGCCGTCGAGCGCTGGATCAGCCAGAACTACACCCTCGAGGAAAACCCCGGCGTCGGCACCGACGGCTACTACTACTTCCTGCTCGCCTTCGGCCGCGCCATGGACGCCCGCGGGCAGGCGACCATCAACGTCCTCAGGCCCAATACCGGCGAGGACGCCTCCGCCCCCGTCCGCGGCCAGCCCAGCGAAACCCGCAACTGGGCCAACGACCTCATCGACGCCCTCGCCAAGCACCAGCAGCCCGACGGCTCCTTCAAGCCCGTCGACGACCGCTGGATGGAAAGCGACCCCGTCCTCATCACGGCCTACAGCCTTATCGCGTTGCAACACGCGGCTCGCTGACGACTCGCGCGGGACACGACGCACGGGCGCAACGACTCGCCACTCCGCCCGGCGTCCCCCGCCCCTCACCTTCTCCCCCCGCCCCGCCCCTCACCCTGTGCTCGCGCACGGGGTTCGTTACCGATCCAATTCCGCCGCGATCACGTTGATGCTCCCCAGGATCGCCACGATGTCACTGAGCATGTGCCCCTCGGTCAGCTTCGGCATCGCCTGGTAGTTGATGAAGATCGGCGCACGCGTCTTCACGCGCCACGGCCGCGGCGACCCGTCCGCCACGATGTAGAACCCCTGCTCGCCGTTGGCCGTCTCCGTCGCGCAGTACGCCTCCGCCACCGGCGCCGGCCAGCCGCGGTTGCTCATGATCAATTCGAAGTGCTGGATCAGCCCCTCGATCGACCCGTACACCTCGCTCTTGGGCGGCTTCACCGCCTTCGAGTCGCTCAGGGCGTCGATCGGCCCGCCCGGGATCGCGTCGATGAGCTGGCGGATGATCTCGATGCTCTGGCGGATCTCCTCGATCCGGACGACGAACCGCGTGAACACGTCCCCGCCGCCCCGACCGTTCGCCGGGTCGTTCCCCACCGGCACCTTGAACGTCACCGCCGGCGCGCCCTGCCCGTCCCAGTTGTCCGCGAAGCACAGGTACGGCTCGTCCTTGCGCACGTCCCGGGCCACCCCGCTCGACCGCGCCATCGGCCCCGTCATGCTCCACGCGATCGCGTCCGCGGCGCTGATCGCCCCGATCCCCATGGTGCGGTCCACGAAGATCCGGTTCTTGAGCACCAGCTTCTCGATGTCCTCCAGCGCCCGCGGCAAATCGTTGAACGTGAAGTCCTTCACCATCCGCTTGAACACCGCCTCGTCGGGCAGTTCCTGCATCGCCCCGCCCACGCGCGTCCAGTCCGCGTGGAACCGCTGGCCCGAGATGTAGTCGCAGATGTCGTAGATCTTCTCGCGCGGGTTGAACCCGTACAGGAACGCCGTGATGCCCCCAAGGTCCAGCGCCGCGGCGCCCACGCACAAGAGGTGGCTCTGGATCCGCGCCAGTTCGCCCATGATCGTCCGCAGCACCTTGCACCGCGGCGTGATGTCGATCCCGAACAGCTTCTCCACCGCCCCGTGCCACGTGATGTCGTTGGCGATCGGCGCCGAGTAGTCCATCCGCGACACGATCGTCACGTACTGGTTGTAATCCAGGTGCTCCCCGAGCTTCTCGAACCCCGAGTGCAGATACCCGATGTGCGGCGTGCACCGCGCCACCCGCTCGCCGTCCAGCTCCAGCACCAGCCGCAGCGTCGTGTGCGTCGCCGGGTGCTGCGGCCCGAAGTTCAGCACCCACCGCTCGCCGGTGTCGATGTGGTGCTTCAGGTAGTCCGTCGACTCCACGTCAACGTCGTAGCCTTCAAACGGTCGCAGGGTGTACGCCAAGGGCAAACTCCAACGGGCCAAGCCGCGCCGCGGCCGCCGGGCCCGATGGTAGCGTTCGAACCGCCCCGCAACGAACGCCGACCGTGACCGAGGGGCCCGCGATGGATGAATCACCCCGCCTCGCCGCAAGGCACCCCGACCGTGAGGGCGGGGGTTCCTGCTTACCACGTATGCCAATGCACAATCTGTCCTCGACTTCCGCCGTGCACTCAGCAACAATCATGTTCCTCCACGAGCACTCGTTCGCCAAGTCCTGATGCGTGCGACCCGGGCCGGCTTTCCCCGCCGTGCCCGCACAGTGTTCTCGCGCCGCGGCCCTTCGGCCCCTCACTTCGCACCCCTCGCCCGTCAGGTGATCCATGTATGTCCGCTTTCAGCGGGCCCGTGGCGGCGGTCTCTTCCAGGCCGCACGCCACGACCTGCTCCTGTCTCCCCGTCTCACACGCGACGGCGTCCGTCGTGCCCAGCGCCTCCGCGCCTGGCTCTGGCGGCATACGCCAGTGCCGCCCCGCTCCGCCTATGTCCCGCCGCCGGGGATCTACTCCACCACCTGGTTCCGGCCCGACGCACGGAAGCACATCGCCGCGGCCACCGAACTTGCCCGCATCCTGCTCGACACCGGCGTCCACATCCGTCTCGTCTGGTCGCCCGATCCCGGCCGGATCGTCCATCAGGACAGCGTGCAGATCGTCGCGTGGTCCGAACGCCGCACGCCCTACGGCGTGTCGATTCCGTATCGAAGCTCCGCTCAGTCGCCCCGCCCGCGCTGCCGTCGCGACCGCGCGACCATCCGTCAATGGGGTCGTCCGTGCACGAACCCAGTTCCCGACGAAATCTGGTCTGCTGCCTTCAAGTGAACGGGAGGTCGGTTGCAACAGGTTGCCCGGCCATCGAGCGGGCCGTTCCGCCGTACCCTCCCCCCATGTCCACCCTCCCCGCCGACGCCCCCGCCATCGACGGCCTCGTCGCCGCACTCGCCGACCGCGTCCGCGCCCAGGTCGCCAGCCCCGCCAATCTCGCCCTCATCGGCATCCGCCGCCGCGGCGACGTCCTCGCCGCACGCCTCGCCGACAAGCTCGGCATCCGCGACGTCGGCTCCATCGACATCACCCTCTACCGCGACGACCTCTCCGAGACCGGCCCCGCCGCCCGCGTCGGCCGCACCAACATCCCCTTCAGCGTCCAGGGCCGCGACATCATCGTCTGCGACGACGTCATCATGACCGGGCGCAGCGTGCTCGCCGCGATCCGCGAGATCCTCGACTACGGCCGTCCCAGCCGCGTCCGCCTCGCCGTGCTCGTCACCCGCCCCGAGCGCGAACTCCCCATCGAGCCCGACTTCGCCGCCCTCTCCCTCCGCCCCGGCCCCGGCGAAAAAGTCGACGTCCGCCTCACCCCCCAGGACGCCGAGGACCGCATCTCCATCAGCCCACGCTGACCGGTTGTAACGGCTCGGGGCGCGAAACTTCGCACGTATCGCACACCCCGGCCACCAAAGCGGACCCCGCCGCCCGATACTCCCCGAGCCGTGTCCAGCATCCTCACCAACATGTTCGACCTGATGGGCCAGCGCGCCCTCGACCAGTCGCGCCGCGCCATGAACACCGCCCTCGAGCGCCTCGCCACCGGCAAGCGCATCAACCGCGCCAGCGACGACCCCGCCGGCATGGTCGCCGCGGGCAACCTGTCCATGCAGGCCATCCGCGCCCAGCGCGAGATGAAGGCCCTCGAAGGCGACAACCGCACGCTCGACGCCACCGAGGGCGGCCTCAGCGTCGTCTCCGACCTGCTCGCCGAACTCGATGGCCTCGTCGTCTCCGCCGCCAGCACCGGCGGCCTCTCCCCCAAGGAGCGCGAAGCCCTCCAGGTCCAGGCAAGCGGCATCCTCCAGGCCATCGACTACGTCTCCACCTCGACGACGTACGACGGCAAGCAGGTCATCACCGCCTACGCCTCCTCGCGCATCGGCTCCGGCCATCGCGCCGTGATCAATCCGGCCACCGGTTCCGAGGATACCGTCGCGTACACCCTCGCCGACCTCGCGCAGGGCGGCGCGCTCAACCTCGTCGACGGCGACCTCGAAGCCGCCCAGAAGGCCGTCCGCGCCGCCGTCGACGGCGTCGGCCGCGACCGCGCCCAGCTCGGCGCCACCTGGCGCTCCAACGCCGCCCGCATCAACGCCCTCGCCGCCGAGTTCGAGAACACCATGGCCGCCAAGAGCGCCATCGAGGACACCGACTACGCCCGCGAAGTCTCCGAGTACGTCCGCGGCCAGCTCCTGGGCGAGGCCTCGATCAAGGCCATCCTCATCGGCCGCCAGCAGCAGCAATCCATCCTCGCGCTGCTGTAAGAACGATCTCCCTCCGACATCGTCGGAGGGAGAAATGCTTGATCGCCGTCCAGGCGAGCAAGCGAGAGGGAGGCAAGCGGGCGCCCAGATCTCCAGCGTCGCGAACGAAGCCGACCGCGCTCGCGGCCCTCACCGCACCACATCCTCAAACATCGCGTGCCATCGCTCCGCCCACACCGGGGCCGCGTACGCCGCCGCGTAGTGCACGCTCTTGAGCCCCATCTCCGGCAGCCGCGCTTCGTTGCGGTGCACCCACAGCAATTTCTCCGTCAGGTCGCTCACGCTGTCGGACGCGAACAGCAGCCCGTTGTAATACGGCCGCACCAGGTCGATCCCCGCCGAGACCGCCTCCGAGCAGATCAAGGGCAGCCCGCTCGCCCCCGCCTCCGCCGGCGCCACGCCCCACGGCTCGTACCGGCTCGGGAACACGAACGCCCCGGCCCGCACCAGCGCCCGGGGCAGGTCCGTCGGCGACACGAACCCCAAATCCTCAACCCCCGGGCACGATTTCACAAGGTCTTCCAGCGGCCCCTTGCCCGCCGTCAGCAGCGGCCACGGATCGCTCACCTTCTCCCGGTACGCCTTGTACGCCTCCACCAGCCGATCCAGATTCTTCTCCGGCGCGTACCGCCCGAGGTACATGAACCGCCGCGGCCACCCGCCCGGCTGCGCCAGACGCGCCGCGTGCAGCCCCTTGAGCGGCTCGAAATCAAACCCGTACACCCCGATGTAGACCTGCTTCGTGCTGAACCCCAGGTTCCGCGCCAGCGTCGCCGCACGCTCGCCCGCGGTCATCACCGCCGACATCTTCGAGAAATACCGCCTGTACACCCACGCGCCCGCCCGCTGACGCAGCGTCCCCTTCCACGGCGTGTCCATCGTCATGATGAGCTTCGCCCGCGCCAGCCCGGGCCGATACGCCGCGGCCACGAACGCCGGCTGGCTCCACCCGCACAGCACCACCACGTCCGGCCGGTGCGCCTCGATCAGCCCGCCCACGTGCTCCGCCGACGTGTACTGCCCCGGCTCCAGCAGCGTGTGCGGGATCCCCGCCATCAACTCGGTCGAAAACGCCGACTGCTTGCTCACCGCGTTGCCCGTCCCCGGCGTCCGCGCGATGACGTGCAGGTCCACCCCGGGCCGCTGCGCCAGCGCCCGCCAGCACGCGGTGGCGTAGCCCGAGATGTCGGTCCAGCAGATGACGGCTCGCATGGGGCAGAGGGTAGCAAATGGCAAATAGCAATGGGCAATTGGCCAAAGGAAAGTGTCCGGGCGCACTACGCTCTGATGCTCCCGCGACCATTGCCCATTGCCCATTGCCCATTGCCCATTGCCCTTTGCGATTCCACCCCCATGCCCGACTACGCCCTCCTCGCCGATGCCGCCCTTGCCGCCGTCCGCAACGCCGCCCTCGTCTGCCGTACCGTGCAGCGGTCCATGGACTCCGTCCGCGCCATCACCAAGGACGATTCCAGCCCCGTCACCATCGCCGACTACGCCAGCCAGGCCGTCGTCGCCCACACCCTGCGCACCCAGCTCCCCGGCGACCTGCACCTCGTCGGTGAGGAAACCAGCGCCTACCTGCGCAACCCCGAGCACGCCGGCGCCCTCGTCGGCGCCGTCGAGGCCGCCCGCGAAGTCTGGCCCGACACCGACGAGGCCCGCTTCCTCGACGCCGTCGACGCCGGCGCCGGCGAGCCCAACCCCCGAGGCTTCTGGACACTCGACCCCATCGACGGCACCAAGGGCTTCCTTCGCGGCCACCAATACGCCGTCTGCCTCGCCTACATCGAGCACGGCCAGGTCGTCATCGGCGTCCTCGGCTGCCCCAACCTCGCCCGCGACTTCTCCGTCGACTTCGACGAGCGCGACCCCGCCGGCTCCATCTCCTGGTGCGTCCGCGGCCAGGGCGTCTGGGAACTCCCCTGCACCCCGCCCGCCCACGACAAGCCCGTCCACATCCAGCGCCTGCCCCACGCCTCGCCCACCATCAGCTACTGCGAATCCGTCGACAGCTCCCACACCTACCGCGAAGCCGTCCGCGGCGTCATGCAGTCCGTCGGCGCTTCCGGCGAGCCCAGCCGCCTCGACGGCCAGGGCAAGTACGCCGTCGTCGCCCGCGGCCAGGTCGACGCCCACGTCCGCCTCCCGCGCAAACGCCCCTACATCGAACGCATCTGGGACCACGCCCCCGGCGCCCTCATCGCCGCCGAGGCCGGCTGCAGCGTCACCGACGCCGCCGGCGCGGCGCTCGACTTCGCCCACGGCCGCGGGCTCGAGAAGAACATCGGCATCGTCGTCGCCCCGCCCGCCCTCCACGGCCGCATCATCGGCGAAATCGCCGCCCGCAAGCTGCTGTCCTGACGCCCCGTAATCACGGCAGTTCGCCGATCTCCCGCCGGCAACGCCGGAGGGAGAAATGTCTCCGCGGCGTTCAGCCGCGGAGACGAGAGGGAGGTCCCGGCGCCTCCATCAAGCGATCACCCACCCGCCGCACAACGCCCCGCCGCACGTCAACTCCCATCGCCCCCGCCGCCGCCACCCCCGCAGTCCCCCCCGCCCCCGCAATCTCCTCCACCTCCGCCGCCGAAGTCTCCCCCGCCCCCGCCCCCGCCGGCATCGCCACCTCCAGCCCCGCCGCCATCGCCATACGACCCGCCGCCATCGCCATACGACCCGCCGCCCGCGTCATGATGGCCGTGCCCATCGTGCCCATCGTGCCCGTGGTGCCCGTGGTGACCGCCATCGTGATGATGGTCGTGATGGTGATGGTGGCGATGCGCGTGCACATCCCCATCTCCCATCGCGCCCGCATGCCCATGCCCCGCGTGAGGCGACGCGCCGTGCGCATGTCCGTGCCCGAATCCACCCATCGCCGCCCCGGCGTACAGGGCCGGGTTCCACGAAGCCCCGTCGTCGTTGAACCGCCGCCGCGCCCGCTCCGACCCCGCGCCCCGCACTGCGCCGATGACCACGGCCGCGACGATCACCCCCGCCACCAGGAGAAAGAACCCCATGCCCGCCAGCACCATCACCTCGAACGCCGACAGATTCACGGCCCCCAGTACGACGCTCGTCATCACGGGTCACCTCCCGGCTCCGCGCCGCTCAGTCCCCACCGCCCCCACCGCCGCCGCCGTCACCGCCACCACCGTCGCCTCCGCAGTCTCCCGTCCCGTCACTGCCCAAGTCAAAGAACACAGACCACCCGCCCCCGGAGTCGCCGCCCTCACCGCATCCCGCCCGCCCCGCGCCCGTCGCACGCCGCACGGCCGTCACCAGCGCACCGACAACCACGACCCCAAACGCCGCGGCCAGCACCCACACCTGGCTCGTCATGGCTCACCCTCCTGCATCCCTCGCCCACACCTCGATACCGGCCAACCTGCGGGCTGGGTCGTTCCACCGCGCTCAGTCATCGCGAAGTTTGGGCTACGATAGGGTTCCAGCCCCTGCGCCAAGCATGCTCCTCCACCTCTACATCGACCTCAACGCCTTCTTCGCCTCCTGCGAGCAGCAGCGCGATCCCGCGCTCCGCGGCCGCCCCGTCGCCGTCGTCCCCGTCTTCGCCGACACCACCTCCGTCATCGCCGCCAGCTACCAGGCCAAGAAGTTCGGCGTCCGCACTCTCACCAACGTCGGCGAAGCCAAGCGCCTCTGCCCCGGCCTCGTGCTCGTGCAGGCCGGCACCGCCAACTACCTCGACTACCACGACCGCGTCCTGCGCGCCATCGACCTGGTCATCCCCGTGCACCGCGTCTGCTCTGTCGACGAGTTCGACTGCCTGCTCGATCCCACGCAGCGCACGCCCGACGCCGCACGCGACCTCGCCCGGCGCATCAAGCACGCCATCCGCACCCACGTCGGCGAGTGCATCACCTGCTCCATCGGCGTCGCCCCAAACCGCCTGCTCGCCAAGGTTGCCGGCGACATGCACAAGCCCGATGGCTTCACCGTCCTCGAGCAGGCCGACATCCCCACGCGCCTGCTCCCGCTCACGCCGCGCGACCTCCCCGGCGTCGGTCCAAAGATGGAACTGCGCCTCGCCGCCGCCGGAATCCGCACGATGGCCGACCTCTACGCCCGCTCGGAGGGCGAACTCGCCGCCGCGTGGGGCTCGATCGTCGGCCGCCGCTGGTACCACCTCATCCGCGGCGAAGACCTCGACCTCCCCGAGTCCCCCGTCCGCTCCATCGGCCACGAGCACGTGCTCGGCCCCGAACAGCGCACCGGCGTCGGCGCCCGGGCCGTGCTCGTCCGCCTCATCCACAAGGCCGCGTCCCGCGCCCGTGACAAGGGCTACCTCGCCGGCGAGATCACCGTCTCCGCGCGGCTCAACAAGTGGAACCCGCACGACCCGCACCAGAAGTGGGACTGCACCCACAAACTCGAGCCGCCGGCGAACGACACGCTCCGCCTCGTCGCCGCCACCACCCAGGCGTGGGACGCCCGCCCCGACTTCGTCCGCCGCAGCAAACTCTTCAAGGTCGCCGTGCGACTCACCGCGCTCGAGCCGCTCGGCGCCACCACCGGCTTTCTCTTCGGCCAGCCCGAGCGCGACCAGCGCCTCGGCGCCGCCATGGACGCCGTCAACCGCAAGTTCGGGCGCGACACGATCCGCGGCGGCTCCATGCTCCCCGGCTCCAGCCTCGGCGCCCACACCCCGCCCGCGTTCGTCGTCCCGCAGCGCTTCCGCGCCGGCCCGGCCCCATCGCCGGACGACAACGCCGCGGATGCACGCGGCTCACGTCGCGGCCGGGTGCCAGACGGTCTTGAACTCGACGAACCGCTCGATGAGCCGTGGTGATCCCGCCCGTTCGCCGGTGATGTCCGTCGCGACATCCGCGATGTGCACCCGCTTGAGGTTCTCCGCCGCGCCGCCCCGCAGCGTCGCCGCGAGTTCCGCGCTCACGCCCGCGGCCAGCACGCCGTCGATGTCGCGATGCGACGCGAACACCGGGCACAGCTCCGCACGCTGCCCGGTCAGGATGTTGATCACGCCCGCGGGCACGTCGCTGGTCGCCACGGCCTCCGCGAGCACGCACGCCGCGACCGCCGCGCGGTACGTCTCGCCCGCCAGCACGATCACCGCGTTCCCCGAGCACAGCACCGGCGCGATCAGTCCGACCAGCCCGAGCAGCGGGGGAGCGTCGGGCGCGACCACGCCGATCACGCCCGTGGGCTCGGGGATCGTGAAGTTGTAGTACGGCCCGCTCACCGGGTTGTTGCACCCCAGCACCTGCGCGTACTTGTCCGACCACCCCGCGAAGCAGATCAGCCGGTCGATCGAAGCGGAGACTTCGGCCGCGGGGGACAGCGAGGCCGCAGCGGTGGGCGAGCTCGCCTTCGTTGACGTCCGGCTCGCTGCGCCCTTCTTGGACTCCGCGGAGCGCTTCCCCTCCGCTCGCGCAGAGGGCTCGTTCAGGATCGCCTCGAACTCCGACCGCCGGCCTTCGAGCATCTCCGCCAGCCGGTACAGGATCTGCCCGCGCAGCTGCGCCGTCGCCGCGCTCCACCCCTCCTGCGCCTTGCGGGCCGCGACCGCGGCGTCCCGCACGTCCTTGCGACTCGCCCGGCACACGTGCACGCCCTCTTCGGGCGAACTCGCCCCCGACGGCATCACCACGTCCGTCCGCCCGCTCTCCGAGCGCGGGAACTTCCCGTCGATGAACAGCTTGTACGTCTTGGTGACCGGAAGTCGTGTCATGCGTCATTCCATCTCAAGTTCACCGCGGAGCCCGCGGAGATCACGGAGAGTGAATCTGTTTCTTCCGCGCTCTCGATCGCTCTCTGCTCGTTTCCTGCTCTCTTATCGACCTCTTTATTCCCATTTGGTCCGTCCGCCCTCTCATCGCTCTCGGCGCCTCTCCGCGGTGAATCGATCCCTCCGCGCTCTCAGCGATCTCCGCGGTAAGTCCCCCTCCGTGTCCTCCGAGCCTCCGTGGTGAATCTCCTCACAGCTCAAGATACCCCCGCAACCCCTGCACCCCGCCCTCGCGCCCGAACCCGCTCTCCTTGAACCCGCCGAACGGGCTCGCCGGGTCGAACTTGTTGTACGTGTTCAGCCACACGACGCCGGCCTTGAGCCGGCGGGCCGTGTCGAAGATCTTCGATCCCTTGTCCGTCCACACGCCCGCGGCCAGTCCGTACGCCGTGTTGTTCGCCCGCTGGATCGCTTCCTCGGGCGTGCGGAAACTGGTCACCGCCAGCACCGGCCCGAAGATCTCCTCCCGCGCCACCGTGTGGCTCGGCTGCACGTCGCTGAAGAAGCACGGCCGACACCAGAACCCCGCGCTCATCCCCGCCGGCGCCGCCGTCGCCTCGCCCCCGCCCGGCACCACCAGCGTTCCGCCCTCTTCGCGCCCGATCCGCAGGTACGACTCGATCCTCTCCAACTGCGCCCGCGAGTTGATCGCCCCCACATCCGTGTTCTTGTCGAGCGGGTCGCCGACCCGCAGGCTCGCCAGCCGCACCCGCAGTTTCTCGATCACCGCGCCCAGCACGCTCTCCTGCACCAGGAGCCGCGACCCCGCGCAGCACACGTGCCCCTGGTTGAAGTAGATCGCCTCGACGATCCCCTCCACCGCCTGGTCCAGGCTCGCGTCCTCGAAGATGATGTTCGGGCTCTTGCCGCCCAGTTCCAGCGTGAGTTTCTTCCCGCTCGCCGCGACGCCCGCGGCGATCTTCTTGCCCACCTCCGTCGAGCCCGTGAACGCGATCTTGTCCACGCCGTCGTGCGCGACCAGCGCCGCGCCGGTCCGCCCGTCCCCCGTCACGATGTTCACCACGCCCGGCGGCAGGTCGATCTCCTGCAGGATCTCACCCAGCACCAGCGCCGTCAGCGGCGTCGTCTCCGCCGGCTTGAGCACGCACACGTTCCCGCACGCCAGCGCCGGCGCCAATTTCCACGCCGCCATCAGCAGCGGGAAATTCCACGGGATGATCTGCCCGCACACCCCGACCGGGCGCGGCTCGCCCGCGCCCCCGCCGAACGCGTACGCCAGCTTGTCCGCCCACCCCGCGTGGTAGAAGAAGTGCGCCGCCGCCAGCGGCACATCCACGTCGCGGCTCTCGCGGATCGGCTTGCCCCCGTTCATCGTCTCGAGCACCGCGAGTTCACGGGCCCGCTCCTGGATGCGCCGCGCGACCCGGAAGATGTACTTGGCCCGCTCGACCGGGCGCAGGGCCGTCCACTTCGGCAGCGCCGCCCGCGCGGCCCGCACCGCCGCGTCCACGTCCGCCGCCGACCCCTGCGCGACCTGCGCCAGCGGCTTCTCGGTCGCCGGGTTGATCGTCGTGAAGTACGGAGCATCGGCGGCACTCTTCGAGCGCGAGCGAGCCGCCGCGGGCTCGACGAAGCGGCCGTTGATGAAGTGCCCGTACGAGGCCTTGATCGGGGCCTTCACGGTCTCGGGGGCGTTGTCGTACGACCACGGCAGCGCCGCCGCGACCGCGACCGCCATCCCCGCCGGCGCGGCGCCCTTGCCGCCGCCGCGCACGCCCACGCCCGCCGCAACGCCGTTACCGAAAGTGGATTCGCTCACGCCGGGCTCCCGCGCAAGGTGCGGTGATGATGGAGGAAGAACGGGCCCTAGGCAAGCGGGCCGCCCGCGGCGTCCCGATCGCTGGGCATTGTTGCCGCGTCGCGCCGGGCGTGGGCTCCTGCGGCCCGTCCGGGCGCACCGGGGCCACCCTAAACTCCCGCCCCATGCCGCTGCGCCTCTACAACACCCTCACCCGCCGCGTCGAGGACGTCGTCCCGCGCGACCCCGCTCGCGTCACCTTCTACTCGTGCGGCCCCACGGTCTACGACGACGCCCACATCGGCAATTTCCGCTCGTTCCTCGCGGCCGACGTGCTGCGGCGCTTCATCGAGTCGCCTCTGTGCGAACTCGCCCAGCCCGGCGGCGCGGTGCACGCCGGGCCTCGGGCCGTGGTGCACGTGATGAACATCACCGACGTCGGCCACATGACCGACGACGCCGAGGGCGGCGAATCGGGCGAGGACCGCATGGCCGTGGCCGGACGCCGCATCGCCGAGGCCAAGAAGTCGGGCAAGCTCCCGGCCGACGTGAAGATCGACCCGACCGACCCGTACCAGATCGCGCGGTTCTACGAGGATCGCTTCCGCGACGACGCCCGGCGCCTGGGGCTCAAGGTCGCGATCGACGCCGACGCGCACCCGGGCCGCATGCCGCGGGCCACGCAGAACATCGCCGGCATGATCGACGTGATCCGGCGGCTCATCGACCGCGGGCACGCCTACGTCACCGGCGCGCCCGGCCAGCGCGTGGTCTACTTCCGCGTCAAGAGCTTCGCGCCCTACGGCCGTCTCAGCGGCAACACGCTCGACTCGCTGCGCGAGGGCGAGGGCGGACGCGTCTCGGCCGCGAACCAGAGCAGCAAGGAGCACCCCGCCGACTTCCTGCTGTGGAAGGAAGACCCGCGCCACATCATGAAGTGGCCCAGCCCCTGGGGCGAGGGATACCCCGGCTGGCACATCGAGTGCACCGTCATGAGCGCGCTGGGCACCGAAGCCACGGGCCGCCAAGCCGTCACGGACTTCTCACTGCCCGACGGCGAAAGCGTCATCGACCTGCACTCCGGCGGCGAGGACAACATCTTCCCGCACCACGAGTGCGAGATCGCCCAGTCGTGCTGCGCGTTCAACCAGGCCCCCGAGCAGGGCTCGTTCGCCCGCGCCTGGTTCCACCCGCGCTTCCTGCTCGTCGAAGGCACAAAGATGAGCAAGAGCAAGGGCAACTTCTTCACCGCCCGCGACCTGTTCGCTCCGCCGCCCCAGGGCAAGGGCGTCGAGCCCGCGGCCCTGCGGCTCGAGCTCATCAAGACCCACTACCGCTCGAACGCCAACTTCACCATGCAGGGCCTGGCCGACTCGCAGCGCGTCGTGGACCGCTGGCGCCGCTTCGTCGACGCCGGCGCCGCGGCCGCCCGCCCCGGCACACCCGACCCGGCCCGCATCGCCGCACGCGACACCGCACGCTCGGCCTTCAGCGCCGCGATGCACGACGACGTGAACATCGCCGCGGCGATCGCGGCCCTGAACACGTTCATCAACGAGACCACCGCGCCGGATCACGCGGACGCGCAGCTCGTGCAGGAGTTCGACGTCGTGCTCGGCGTGCTCGGGCTTGAAAAGCCCAAGGCCGCGCAGACCGACATCGGCATCTTCGTGGGCGGCCTCGCCCCCGACCCGGCGGTCGTCGCCAAGCTCGAGGAGCGCCGCACCGCCCGCGCGGGCAAGAACTTCAAGCGCTCCGACGAGATCCGCGACGAACTGCTCGCCATGGGCTACGCCATCAAGGACGTCGCGGGCGGCAAGGTCGAGGTCAGTCGGGCCGCGAAGTAACTCCGCCGGCCCTCACTCCGCCGGCCGGGCGCGCCGGCTCTACCATTGCCCCGCATGCGCAGTCCCTGGACGCTCTGGCGTCACATCCTGATCGAGTTCTGGCGGCTCTGCCTGCTCACGTCCGCCATCCTCGTGACGGTGCTCGCGTTCACCGCGGCCGTGAAGTTCCTTGCCGACGGGCGGCTCGGCCCGCTCGACACGCTGCGGTTCATGCTCTACGCCGTGCCGCCGATGCTCCAGTACGCCCTGCCGTTCGCGGGCGGGTTCGCGGCGACGCTGGCGTACCACCGCATGGCCGCCGACAACGAGCTGGTCGCGTGCCACGCCGGCGGCATGAGCCATCGGCGGGTGCTCGTGCCGGCGGTGCTGTCCGGGCTGGTGCTGGCCGCGGCGTTGGCGGTGGTGTCGGACACGCTCATCCCGCGCTACCTGCGCTCGATGGACGACATGATCCGCCAGGACGTGGCCCGGGTGATGGTGGCGTCGATCAACCGTGGCGAGCCGATCCAGATGGACCGCTCGCTCATCTACGCCGACTCGGTGACGCCGCTGAGCAAGCCCGAGTCGGGCGCGTCGGACCTGTTGTACCTCACCGGCGTGCTCGTGGTGCAGCTCGACAAGCGCGGCGACGTCGAGGCCGAAGGCTCGGCCCCCGAGGCGTACGTGTGGTTCTACCGCGACACTGCGCTGAGCGTGGAGGAATCGCTCGGCGCCGACGACCCCGACGCCGAGTCGCGCCCCGGGCCGGCGACGGGCTCGGTCACGCGGGTCATCATGGACCCGCGCTCGTTCGTGGGGCGCAAGCGGGGCGAGTTCGTCGCCGAGCAGGGCGCGGGGCGGATCGAGCGGCTCGTCGTGAGCCCGTTCCGCGACGACCCGAAGTTCTTCGGCTTTGCTGACCTCAACCGGCTGCGTGCGACGCCCGAGCGGATCGGGCAGGTCGACGCGGAGCGGCGCCGGCTGGCCGCGGCCCTGGGCGAGCGGGCGGCGACCGGCGCGATCGCTTCGGCCCTGGCGTCGGGGGGCAAGGTCGAGTTCACCGAGGGCGCGGGCGAGGCGACGTACGTGCTGCAGGCGTCGCGGCTGGTGGAGTACAAGCCCGAACTGCGGTACTGGACGCTCGACCCGATCGCGTCTGGGCCGGAGAAGGGCCGGTTCATCCTGGAGCGGCGCACGCCGAGCGGGCGGCCGCAGGTGTTCCGGGCCGAGCGGGTGCTGCTGCGGACCGACGTGAACCCGGACCGGCGGACGGGGGTGGTGGCGGTGACGCTGCGGCTGGAGGTGGTGTCGGCGGTGGCGCGGACCGGTCGTGACGACGACCTTTCGGCGCGGACCAAGGAGGACGACATCCCGGGGCTGGTGGTGTCGCCGGACCCGGTGAAGCCGCTGCTGGGGCTGGGGGCGATCGACATGCTGGCGCGGGCGGACGAGCACCTGGCGCGGGGGGCGGACGAGTACGTGCAGAAGCCGCGGGATGCCCTGTCGCGGCGCGTGCAGGACCTGATGAACGAGATCACCAGCAAGCAGCACGAGCGGATCGCGGTGTGCGTGGCGTGCCTGGTGATGGTGCTGACCGGGGCGGTGATGGCGATGCGGCTGCGGGATGCGTTGCCGCTGACGGTGTACCTGTGGAGCTTCTTCCCGGCCCTGGCGGCGGTGATCACGATCAGCGCGGGGCAGCAGCTCACGCACGACTCGGGGCCGCCGGGGCTGCTCCTCTTGTGGGGCGGGGTGATCGCGCAGGCGGGGTACACGTTTGTGCAGTACCGGGAACTGGCGCGACGGTAAGGCCGGCGGGCGGAACGCCGGCCCGGCGGGGCCGCGGCAGCGCGGGACACCGGGTGCCTATCATGGTTTGGCCGCCGGGATAGCTCAATTGGCAGAGCGCTAGATTGTGGTTCTAGAGGTCGCGGGTTCGACTCCCGCTCCCGGTATTTCAGCGGTTGGGACGAGCGCGGGGCGGGCGTGAGGGGTCGGAGCGAGCACCGATGAGCGACGCCGTGGAGCCCCGGATATTCCGCGGGCTGCGTGACTATCTGCCCGACCAGATGCGCCTGCGGAACCGGCTGATCGACACGGTGCGCGGAGTGTACGAGTCGTACGGGTTCCTGCCGCTGGGGACGCCGGCGGTGGAGTACCTCGAGGTGCTGCTGGGGCCGGGGGGGCACGAGGCCAACGAGCAGATCTTCCGCGTGCGGAACCCGGACCGGCCGAAGGCGGAGACGACGGCGGGGGAGGAGGCCGAGCGGCTGGGGCTGCGGTTCGACCTGACGGTGCCGCTGGCGCGGGTGATCTCGCAACATCCCAACGACCTGGCGCTGCCGTTTCGGCGGTACCAGGTGGCGTCGGTGTGGCGTGCGGATAAGCCGGACCGGGGCCGGTACCGCGAGTTCACGCAGTTTGACATTGACGCCGTGGGGGTGGAGAGCGAACTGGCGGACGCCGAGATCATCGCGGCGATGTGCGACACGATGACGGCGCTGGACGCGGGCGGGTTGGGGGGGTTCAAGGTGCGGTTCAGCAGCCGCAAGATCCTGAACCTGCTGCTGGCGTACGCGGGGGTGCCGGCGAAACTGGCGGTGCGGCGCGGCGACGCGGTGGAGATGCGCCCGGGTGCGGACGTGTTCCGGGTGCTCGACAAGCTGCCGAAGATCGGGCTGGAGAAGGTGCGGCTGGAACTGACGCGGGGGTATACCGACGAATCGGGGGACAAGGTGCCGGGGCTGGGGCTCGAGCCGGCGCAGGTGCAGCGGATCGAGGCGTTTTTGAACGTGCGGAGCGACACGCGCCTGGGGACGATCGGGCAGCTGCGCGAGCTGTTCGCGGGCGTGGAGAACGCCGAGGCGGAGCTGGCGCGGGTCAAGACGATCAGCGACACGCTCGCGGCCCAGGGGTACGACGAATCGCGGGCGATCATCGACCTGTCGATTGCGCGCGGGCTGGCGTACTACACCGGGCCGGTGTTCGAGACGACGCTGGATGAGTTGCCGCAGTTCGGGTCGGTGATGTCGGGCGGGCGGTACGACGACCTGATCCGGCGGTTCAAGGGTGTGAGCGTGCCGGCGGTGGGGACGTCGATCGGGATCGACCGGCTGCTGGCGGCGCTGGTGGAAGGCAAGAAGGTCAAGCTCAAGGGGGCGACGGCGCAGGTGCTGGTGACGACGATGGACGCGTCGCTGCAGGGCGAGTACCTGGCGCTGGCGACGCAATTGCGCCGGGCCGGGGTGCGGACGGAGATCTACCTGGGCTCGGCGCGGGTGGGCAAGCAGATGAAGTACGCCGACGCGCTGGGGATCCCGCTGGTGCTGCTGGTCGGGTCCGACGAGCAGGCGCGAGGGGTGGTGCAGATCAAGCAGATGGACCTGGGTCTGCAACTGTCGGCCTCCATGGCGACGCGGGAGGAGTACCGGCAGGCGCGGCCGGGGCAGTTCGAGGTGGCGCGGGGGAAGATCGTCGAGTCGGTGAAGGATCTGCTGGCGGGGTTGGGGGCGTAAGAACCCGGCGCGCGCGGGCGGGGCGGCGACCGTGTGTCCGAGTGTGGGCGCGCGACGGCCGCGTCCGTGGCCGGCTGCTGGACAAGAAGCTACGGCGCGGGGCCGGTGTGGTGTACTGTCGCGGTTGCGGGCGGTATCAGCGGGCGATGATCACGCGGCGGAAGGTGCGGATCGGGGCGTGGGGCCTGGGTGTGCTCGGGGTGGTGTTGGCCGGGGCGCGGCGGTGGTCGGTCGTCGCTCGGCTGGGGGGAGGGGGAGGAGGAGGGGGAGGGTGACGGGGACGGGGACGGGGACGGGGACGCGGAAGATTCGTCGCTCGCGTGCGCTCGCGGCTCTTGGTGGCGCGGTTCTTGTGCTCGGGGCTTGGGGCGGTGAGCGCCGGGGGGGGTAGACGATGCCGGCGGGGGCGGGGGGGAGGTCTTCGAGGTGGTCGGCGTTGTAGTTGGGGTCGGTGTGCGGGGGCTTGGGCGGGCCGTAGACGGGGGGGACGGAGCAGCCGAAGTGGGGCTCGATGTCGTCGGCGCGGGCGGCGAGGATGACGCCGATGAGGCGGCGCATCTCGGCGAACTGGGTGGCGGGGTCGAGGGCGTCGAGGATGCGGCAGGCGTGCTTGAGGGCGTGGAGTTTCGTTGCCGAGAGGGCGCGGGAGACGTGCAGTTCGTGCTCGTGCATGGCGGACCTCCGGGAGGGGCCGCGGCGGGGTCCCTCTATAGAGGGGCGGGCGCGCACGTTTGCGCGCGCAAAGGCGTCACTTTTGGACGTGGCACAGTGGCTAAGTGGCGGAGTGGCAAAGAGATAAAAAACTTGCGGAAAATTTCGGGGAGGGCCGCGGGTGGTACAGCTTTGCGCGCGCAAAGGCGGCAACGGCGCGTTTGTGCGCGCAGAGGCGGCGGTAGGCGGCAGGGACAGGCGGCGGGGGGTTGGATCGTGAACGATCGGGCGCGGGGTGTGTCGGGCGGAGGGCGGCGAGCGGGCGGGTACACTCGGCGCGGGATCCCGCGAAGAAGCACCGAGAACCCGCTCAAGGCCGCGGGTACTCGGTGGCACGGCCGTGTTGTCCAACGGTTACCACGATCGTGGAAAGTCGGTGCCACGCCCCTGGGTTATCGGAGAAGTATGAAAACACCTGCGTGTCGATTTATTATAAGAACCGTGGCATTAGTGGTCTTTGCCACTTCCGTATGTTGCGTAATTGCTGCTAGGCTAGTATTATACTCTAAAGTAGATGTCGAAATCAGTCTGGAGAATGGTGGTATTAATTATCTGTCTCATGCGTACATTCCGTCGTCCTCTGGATCAGTACATGGCCCTCCGATCTTTCAAGCTGCGTTCTACCCAACGGTGCCGAGGCTGCTGCCAACGTGGTACTATGTAGAGGGACTTTCATTCCGGGGGTTTCTTCCTGTTTGGGTGTTCGCTTTGCCATCGATCGCTGTATACCTATTTCGCAGCCGAATGCGTCGTCGGAGAGTATCAATGGGGTTGTGCGGCCAATGCGGTTACGCCACGGCAGGAAGTTTAAGTTGCCCAGAGTGCGGAACGGCAGAAGGCAGGGTTTAGACTCCGTTCCACAGCCCTCAAAACAGGGCGATTGCGCCCGGAGCGGCGATCGGCGATGATCGGCGTCGGCCAAGGAGGGCCGACGCATGGCGCGACCGACGGTGAGCGACGAACTGTGGGCCCGCATCGAGCCGATCATCCCCAAGCGGGCCCCGGCTCCGCGTGGGGGGCGGCCGTGGATCGACACCGCGAACGTTCGGCGGTGCGGCGTGTCAGGCGGAGGAAGCGAGCGGGTATACTCGGCGGAGGCTTCCGCGAAGAAGCACCGGGGCTTTGGCCAAAGCCCCAAAGCCCCGGTGGCACGGCGCAGGGTTGTCCGACGATGAACGGGGCGGAGACGGGGCCGGTGCCACGCTCCCGTTGCAGCCGTGTATGGGGTGGACCACCGGAGCACCGAGGACGTCAAAGCCCGTCCTCGGTGGCACGTGATCGGTGCCACGCTCTCGGGTAGGCTCGTTTGGTGCCACGCTCCCGGAGGAAGCGAGCGGGTACACTCGGCGGAGGCTTCCCGAAGAAGCACCGGGCCTTTGGCCAAAGCCCCAAAGCCCCGGTGGCACGGCGCACGGTTGTCCGACGATAAACGGAGCGAAGACGAGCCCGGTGCCACGCTCCCGGAGCACCTGGATTTATCGACATATGCAGATGATGGTACAGTGAAGGGTCATTCCCCACTGCGATCTGGATACTGTGTGGTGTGCAGTAGTGATAATTTCTTTGTGGTGCTGTCGTTTGCACGAAATCAAGAAATACTCACTGAATATCGCCTGATTTATGAAAGTGCTGGCGTGCCCATTAGCAGTGCTGATAGACCGATCGTTCTAATGAAAGCGGCAACTCGATGGTTTTGATGAATGTGGCGTGGGCGTGAGGTCCAAGAACGTTGTACGGGTCACGCGGCGGTCCGGTGGTAGTGGCGGACAACACCCCCGAGCCGGGAACGTGGCGCCGGGCGGGAAAGCGGTGCTTGGGCTTGCGGCGGGCGGCTGTGGATCGACGACCGCGAACGTTCGGCGGTGCGGCGTGTCCGGCGCAGGAGGGCGAGCGGGTACACTCGGCGGAGGGTTCCGCGAAGAAGCACCGAGAACCCGCTCAAGGCCGCGGGTACTCGGTGGCACGGCCGTGGTTGTCCAACGGTGACCACGACCGCGGAAAGTCGGTGCCACGCCCCCGGCTTGTCGTGGATCCGCGAACCGGGAGAGTGTTGCATTTCCTGTTCACGAGCTAGAGGAGTTGTTCATGCAGTTCACGTGGGAGCCTGCGGACCTCTTGGACGGCAAGTTGATCTACAGGACTGGTCAATATTCCATTGACTTTAAGGCGGTGTCGTCTCCTTTGCTTGCGGCGCGCAAGGGGTCAGCGAGTAGCACATCTCTTGCATTTATGACACTTCAGGTGGAAATTGGAATTCAGCACGCCGAGTTGCTCTACCCGTGGGGGCTATTTCCCGATACTCGATGGCAGGCCGGCCGACTCAAGATGCCCAACTTTCAAACGGGACGTGTTCGGGTCATATTGCCTCAGGGTTATTTGCAAAGGGGAGTTTCTGTGCCATTTCATAAATGCAATCCGTGGCCAATCCAAAGGGATCCTACCTCTGGGTGGATTTGTTTCGGCGACGCGAATCGTGGGCATGAAACTGTCGCGATCGAGTACGCCAGGGGTGCCGGAGTTGAATTACACGATGCTCAGCTTGTTGCGCTCTGGCTAAAGCCGAGCATCGATGCCGAGTAGAGCCGATACTGAGCGCTGCCCAAATCCAAGATTCAATTCGTGACTCCCGCGACGGCGAGCGGGGTGGGGTATCGTCCTGATTCTTGCGCACATCCTATGAAGCCGCGATTGTCAAGTCCTGCGCCGGGGGCGGGAGCGTGGCACCGAAGTTCCTCTGCCTTCCCGCACCGACGGGCAACTGGCGGACGGGCTACCGAGTGCCCGCGGCTTTGGGCGGGCTCTCGGTGCTGGTTCGAGCGGGGGGTCGGTCGGGCCGTGCCGCATGAGGTCGCTCCGCCGTGATGGTATGGGGAGCGCGCTGGTGTGGTTTCGCCGCCAGTGTCCCAAAGCGGCCGGTGACGGGCACCCCGGCGGATGACGGGTGAGGCCCGGCGCTTGCGCTTTGGGCTCTCGTGGCATCCATTCGATCCTTTCAGGATCGCGAGATGCGGAGGGGGGTATGGGAGTGGTGGTGCTGTGACCGGGGGCGTTGCCCCCGGCTATTTGATGTCAGCCCTTCGGGCTGTTGGGCAGCGGGGCGGATTGGTGGTGCGGCGATTGGGTTGCTGCGGAGCGTGTGCGTTTCGAGGCACTTGGGCCTTGGGATCTTGTGGTGCCGGTGCCTGCGATCGCGGAGATCCGGACCTTCGCGGACTCAGGTCCGGCGTCCTGGTGCGCTGCGCGTTGTTGTTGGCGCTGTGCCGCTTGCTTGCGGTCGCGGCTCTCAGGCGAGGGGGTCGGGGCGGAAGAGCTTGGTGTCGAGGGCCCAGTGGCGTTCGGTGAAGTTGCCGCCGAGGTCGCCGGCGGCGAGGTCGGGGCGGGCGGCGGCGAGGGCGATGTGGGTTTTGGCGTCGAGGTTGTCGAGCATGGAGACGAGGATGGCCTCGGGGGTGGCGGGGATTTTGGCGGCGCCGAACTCGGGGACGCCGTGGTGGGAGAGGATGATGTGGGTGAGGACGTTGATGAAGTTGGGGGGGAAGCGCATGCCGGCGGAGCGCATGACGTGCTGGGCCTTGTCGGTGAGCATCATGGCGCCATCGACGATGTGGCCGACGAGTTCGCCGCGGTCGGTGTAGCCGAAGGTGCGGTCGTAGACGAGTTCGCGGGTCTTGCCGATGTCGTGGAGGAAGAGGCCGAGCATGACGAGGTCGCGGTTGATCTTGGGGTAGAGGGGGCAGATGCGGTCGGCGAGGTTGCAGAGGCTGAGGGTGTGTTCGAGGAGGCCGCCGAGGTAGGCGTGGTGCATGCTCTTGGCGGCGGGGCAGCGCTTGAAGGCGTCCATGAGGGTGGCGTCGTCGAGGAAGGCCTGGGCGAGGGCCTTGGAGGCGGGGTGCTGCAGGGTGGCGAGCAGGGCCTTGAGTTCCTCGAACATCTCTTCGGGCGGGCGGGCGCTGCAGGCGATGAGCTCGCGCAGGTCTTCGGGGGCGGGCTCGGTGGGGTCGATGCTGGCGATGATGAGCTGCAGTTCGCCCTGGTAGGGCTGGGTCTCGGCCTCGATGTAGACGAAGCCGTCGGTGGGGATGCGCTTGAAGTGGGCGGGCTCGATGGACCACATGCGGCCGGGGAGGACGCCGGTCTTGTCGCCGATGAGGCACTTGAGGAAGGGCTTGTCCTGCTTGGTCTTGCCGAGCTGGGAGTTGGAGATGGCGAAGACGCCGCGGATGCGCTCGGCGGGCTCGAAGTCGCGGATGAAGCGGCGCTCGCGCTGGCGCGACTGGGCGGGCAACGTCGACATGGAGGGGGGCTCCCTGGGCGGGGGGGCGGCGTGCGAAGGGGACGGGTCCGGGACCGACTCTATGCTCATGCGGGGGGTGAGTCCCCCGGGTGAAGGTGCGGGGGCGCGGCGTGGGGGCGGTGGCGAGGGACGCGAGCGCGATGCGGCGGCGAGTGCTTCACGACAAGTACTTTCGGCAGGCGAAGGCCGAGGGGTATCTTGCGCGGTCGGCGTACAAGTTGAAGCAGATCCAGGAGAAGCGGGGGATTCTGCGGGCGGGGATGCGGGTGCTGGATGTGGGGTGTGCGCCGGGGTCGTGGCTGCAGGTGGCGAGCGAGATCGTGGGGCCGCGGGGGATGGTGGTGGGGATCGATCTCAAGCCGGTGGAGGCGGAGATGCCGGCGAACGTGCGGACGGTGACGGGGGACGCGTTCGCGGCGGAGCCCGAGGCGCTGCTGGCGCTGGCGGGGCTGGACGGGGCGGCGGGGGGGCGGTTCGAGGCGGTGATCAGCGACATGATGCCGGACACGACGGGGGCGGGGGATCACTACCGGTCGGTGGAGGCGTGTCGGAGTTTGCTGGGCTTGCTGCCGCGGCTGCTGCGGGTGGGCGGGGTGTTTGCGATGAAGGTGTTTGAGGGGGAGGAGTATCCGGCGCTGCTGAAGGAGACGGCGGGGCTGTTCGGGCAGGCCAAGGGGTTCAAGCCGGACGCGACGCGGTCGATGTCGGTGGAGATGTACATCGTGGGGAACGGGTATCGCGGGGGCGGGGCGGCGGGGGGTGCGGGGGGTGCGGCTGGCGGGGGGAAGGCGTGACGTTTCTTTCGCCGTGGGCCGGGGTGATCGCGGCGGCGGTGGCGGTGCCGGCGCTGATTGCGCTGTATCTGCTGAAACTGCGTCGCAAGCCGGTGCGGGTGAGTTCGACGCTGCTGTGGGAGCGGGCGACGCAGGAGCTGCAGGTCAATGCGCCGCTGCGGTGGCTGCGGCGGTCGCTGCTGCTGGCGATTCAGCTGCTGGCGTTGGCGTCGCTGCTGGTGGCGATTGCGCGGCCGGCGATTCCGGGGATGGGGATTGATTCGCCGCGGGTGGTGTTTGTGGTCGATCGGTCGGCGAGCATGTCGGCGCGGGACGTGGAGGGGGGGGGCGCGGGGGAGGGTGCGCGGACGCGGCTGGAGGAGGCGAAGCGGCGCGCGGGGGAGATGGTGCGGGCGGCGTCGCGGGCGAGCGGCGGGGGCGGGGTGATGGTGGTGGCGCTGGCGGCGGAGGCGGTGCCGCTGACGGGGCTGGACGCGTCGATGGCCGATGCGCGGAGCGCGATCGCGGCGATCACGCCGACGGACCAGCCGGCGGACGCGGACCGGTTGTTTGATCTGCTGGCGGCGATCCGGGCGGGGGAGCAGGGGGAGGACGGGAGCGCGACGCCGACGAGCGTGGTGGTGTTTTCGGATGGGGATGTGGTGCCGCGGGAGGCTCGGTCGCTGCCGGGGAACATGACGGTGCGGCTGGAGCGGGTGGGGCCGGCGGTGGGAGCGGGGACGCGGAACGTTGGGGTGGTGGCGCTGAGTGCGCGGCGGGATCACGAGGATCCGCAGGTGCTGCGGGTGTTTGCGCGGGTGGCGAACGCGGGGGCGCGGGAGGTGGAGACGATCGCGGAGCTGCGGATCGACGGGGAGTCGGCCGATGCGCGGCCGGTGGCGATCGCGGGGGCGGGGGAGGGTGGTGCGGGGGAGCAGTCAGTGACGTTCGAGGTGCGGCGGGCGGCGGGGGGGCTGGCGGTGGTGCGGATCGCGGGTGCGGATGTGCTGGCGAGCGATGATGCCGCGGGCGTGCGGGTGGCGGCGGCGACGCGGCCGGGGGTGGTGCTGGTGCACCCGGTGGGGGCGGCGCCGGACGCGGCGGTGAAGGGGTTGCTGGAGGACCTGGACCTGGCGTGGCTGGAGGTGCTGGATGCGGCGCGGTTTGACCGGGTGAACTCGGGGCTGGAGCCGACGCCGGGGGGGCGGTCGGTGGGGCAGATTGATCTGGCGGTGATGGACCGGACGGCGACGACGCGGGCGCCGGCGACGGCGACCTTGAGTTTCGGGGCGGCGCCGCTGCTAGAGGGGATATCGTTTACGCCGGCGCCGGTGGGTGCGGCGAGTGGCGGGGCGAGTGGGGCGTGGGTGTTCACGTCGTGGCAGCGGCGGCACCCGCTGCTGCGGTTTGCGAGCTTTGACGCGGTGACGCTGGCGGCGCCTGGGGAGTTGGTGGTGACGCCGGTGCGCGATGAGGAGCCGGCGGTGGTGGTGGCGACGGGTGAGCCGGCGGGCGCGGGGGGCGCGGGTGGGGTTGAGGGGGCGGAGCGGGCGCTGATCGCGGTGCTCGAGCGCGCGGGGCGGCGGCACGTGGTGGTGGCGTTCAGCCCGGCGCGGTCGACGTGGCCGGCGGAGTTGTCGTTCCCGCTTGTCATGCAGAACGCGGTGGACGTGCTGGCGTCACGCGAGGGGGCGTTGGAGGCGGGGCCGGTGCGGACGGTGGACCCGGTGAAGGTTCGGGCGGCGGCGGGGGCGGGGGAGGTGGTGGTGACCGGGCCGCTGGAGCGGCGGGTGGCGGTGGGAGGAGAGGGTGCGGGCGCGGGGACGGGTGGGGGGACGGGTGGGGGGGGCGTGGAGCTTGGCGTGCTGGAGCTGGCTGGGGTGTATGCGCTGAGCGGGGTGGAGCCGGACCAGACGCCGATCGCGGTGAATTTGCTCGATGCGCGCGAGACGGCGGCGGCGACGATGGATGGGTCGGGGCTGCCGGGGACGGGCCGCGGGGAGGGGCGCGAGGCGGGGACTGCGGGGGGGCGCGGGGTGCGGGAGGTATGGACGTGGTTCGTGGTGGCGGGGCTGGTGCTGGCGACGCTGGAGTGGGTGCTGTACGCGGTGCGGATGCGGGCGTGACGGTTGGTATACTGCGGCCATGAAGACGACGATGTGCCGGTGGACCGTTCTGGCGGCTGCGGTCCTTGTGCCGAGCGCGGCGTGGGGACAGGAGGGCGCGGGCGCGAAGGAGGGGGCGCCGGCGGTGAAGGAAGGCGAGGGTGCGGAGTACAAGCCGCCTTCGACGCCTCGGGATCCGGCGTCGGGCGCGCGGACGCTGCCGTCGCGGGAGGCGCTGTCGTTTCAGTTGATCGGGGCGGGGGACGTGGTGTTCGAGTCGGACCTGGACGACTCGCCGGGGAGCTTGTCGACGATTCGGGCGGGGGGCGGGCTGGAAGTGGGCGTGCCGGTGGGGGAGCGGGCGCGGCTGACGACGCTGTTCTTTGGTGAGCAGTCGTGGTACGACTTTTCGGACGCGACGGGGCTTGTGCCGGGGACGGACGATCCGCTGGATGAGGCGTACCGGCTCGTGCTGCGGCCGCTGCTGAGTTGGCAGGTGTCTCAGGACTGGGGCGTGTTCTGCGGCGGGAGTCTGAACTGGGGCGCGGAGAACGGTGCGGACCTGTCGGACGCGCTGACGGTGGGGGGGATTGCCGGGGCGCGGTACAGGTTCAGCGACTCGTTCAGCCTGTCGTTCGGCCTGGGGGTCGCGTCGCAGCTGGAGGATTCGACGGAGTTCTTCCCGCTGATCGGGGTGGACTGGCAGATCGACGAGCAGACGCGGCTGAGCTCGACGGGCGATGAGGGAGTCGGCTTGCGGCTGACGCACGCGGTTTCGGAACACTGGTCGGTGCTGGTGCAGGGGAGTTACGAGAGCCGGGAGTTCCGGTTGGCGGACGACAACGCGCTGTCGGAGGGCGCGATGCGGGATCGGCGTGTGCCGGTGGCGGCGGGGGTGTCGTACTCGCCTTCGCAGTCGGTCACGCTGCAGCTCCTGGGGGGCGTGGTGGCGTGGCAGGAACTTCGGTTTGACGACAGCGGGGGGAACGAGGTGAGCGAGGTGAACGCGGATCCGGCGCCGTTCGTGCGGCTGATTCTGCGGGTGTATTTCTGATGACGGTCGCCGGTGGCGGGCGAGGCGGCAGGCTTCGGCGGAGCGTTTGCCGGAGCGGCACTGCATGACGACGGCCTGGCCGGGGCGTGCGAGGGCGATGGCGTCGGCGGGGTGGAAGCGAGAGAGCGGAACGAGGCGGGCGCCGTGGATGCGTTCACGGGCGAACTCGTCGGGCTCGCGCACGTCGATGAGGACGGCCTTGTCCGTGCTGAGCCACTGGCGGACCTGCGCGGGGGAGGCTTCGGCGTACGCGGCCGCGGCGGGGGTTGGGGTGGGAGTGGGGGTGGTGGATGTGGTGGACATGGATGCCTCCTTGGGGGAAGAGCGGGCACGCCGGCGCGTCGCGGCGACCGGCGGGCCCTCCCTGACGTTGGAGGCGGGGATCGAGCAGCGGGTTCCGAATGCGGGCGCCAAGAATTCCCGGGGCGCGGGCGACGCAGCGGAGGCCGCGATGAGCACGGGCCGGCGAGTGGGGACGTGCCTGGCGGCGGGAATGGTGTTGAGCGTGGGTGTGGCGTGGTTGGGGGCGGCGTATTCGGAGCGTCCGGGGTCTGCACCGGCGACGCCGGTGCTTGCGAGCGGCGGGGCGGTGCCGAAGGTGCCGCGGGACTTGGCGGCGCTGCGCGGGCTCGGGGTGACGGTGGTGGAGGCGGGGGAGCGGACGGTGGCGTCGACGTGGCTGGTGCGGCGTGAGCAGCGGCTGGTGCGGGTGACGACGCCGGGCGCGGCGGGGCCGAGCGGGGCGTGGGTGGACGTGTACTCGGCGGGTTGGCCGGCCAAGGCGCTGCGCTGGACGGATGTGCCGATGCACGCGCGGGAGCTGGGGGATCCGGCGGGCGCGACGGCGCGCGAGGTGTGGGAGATGGGGATCGACTGTCGCGGTGCGCGGCGGGCGCTGCCGGATTCGGAAGGGTGGCGCCGGCTGCCGGTGCGGGCGTGGTGGGTGGGGTTGATGGTGAACGCGGCGGTGTGGGGGGCGATGAGCGCGGTGGCGTTCGCGCTGCCGGGGATCGTGCGGCGGCAGGTGCGGCGCGGGCGGGGGGAGTGCGGGGGATGCGGCTACCCGGTGCGGGACGCGAGCGGGACGGTGATGGCGGCGTGTCCGGAGTGCGGGACGCTGACCGGTGCACGCGGGATGCCGGAGACGGGGAGCCCGGGGTGACGGCGGGCGTGCGCGGCGGGGACGCGGATGGCGCGCCGGTCAGGCGCGCGGCTTGACCCACTGGGACATCTGGATGTCGTCGATGTAGCGGCCGGTGGGGAGCTTGAACTCGCCGGCGTGGCGGGACTCTTCGACGAAGCCGAGGCTGGCGTAGAGCGTGCGGGCGCGGGTGTTGTTTTCGAAGACGCCGAGGCACACTTTCTCGATGAAGTCGTGCTCGCGGGCCCAGTCGAGCAGGGTGGAGATGAGAGCGCGGCCGATGCCGCCGCCGCGCCAGGACTGCACGACGGTGATGCCGAAGCGGCCGTGGTGGCGCATGAGGCGGCGCTTGGGTGTGCGGAAGTCGAGTTCACCGAGCAGGCGCGCGCAGGGGAGGTCGCGGTGCGGGGGGCAGCGGACGTGCTGGGGGAGCTCGGCGACGAGGGCGATGCGGCCGGGGTCGGCGAGGTGCTCTTGGATCCACTCGCGTTCGGCGTCGAGGTCGTTCTCGATCTCGTCGATCTGGGTGACGTTGTGGGGGCTGGTGGTGGCGGCGTGGCGGCGGAAGGCGAGCAGGGCCGGGGCGTCGTCGGGCTCGGTGCAGCGGATGGTGACCGGGGTGGCGTCGCGGAGCGTGATGGTCGTGGGATCGATGCGGGCCATGGGATGGTGCAGGGTGGTCAGGCGTCCTTGCGGGTGAAGAGGATGTAGTCGGTGTCGGCGCGCTGGCCGCCGCAGTCGGTGACGAGGCGGGCGACCTGGCCGCGGTGGTAGGTGGAGTGGTTGAAGACGTGGATGAGGATGTCGGCGAGGACGGAGGACTTGGCGAGGCCCTCGCTGGTGCGGTAAGTGATGGTGCGCGGGAGGTCGGCGGGGGAGAGGGCGGCGATGCAGGTCGACCAGGCGTTGTCCATGTCGTCGGCGGCGGCGATGGCGCGCTGGACGCTTGTGCGGGGGAACAGTTCGGGGGCGGGTTCGCCGACGCCGAGGCGGTGGAGCCAGGTCTGGCGGGCGGCCTGGACGTGGCCCCAGATCTCGCCGGCGCGGAGGAGGGCGGGGGCCTCGGCGGAGGCGCCGCCGTGCTCGAGGGCGCGCTGGGCGGAGAGGAGCGAGGCGTTGACGCGGGCGTTGGCCCAGCGTTCGTAGGCGAGCATGCGATTGACGTGGTCGAGCATGGTGTGGTTGGGGTGGTTGGGGAGCCGTCTTCCGTACGGTCTGGGCTCGTGATACGCAGGTCCGGCGGGAGAACGTGGATCGCGGGCGCGTGAGCGGAGGAGGCGCGTGGTGAACTGTTGGCGGAGGCCCGTCGCTTACGCTCCGGGTTCGTTATGGTCGGGGCTCGTGGGTCGAGGCGGCTGCGGCGATGGCGTGCTTCATCTCGGCGACGGCTTTGTGCAGGCCGACGAAGACGGCGCGGCTGATGATGGCGTGGCCGATGTGCAGCTCGGCGATGCCGGGGAGGGCGGCGATGGGGCCGACGTTGTGGTAGTTGAGGGCGTGGCCGGCGTTGAAGCGCATGCGGGCGGCGCGGATGTGGCGGCCGGCCTCGGCGACGCGGGCGAGGTGGGCGGCGAGTTCGACGTTGAGCATTTCGCCGCCGGCGGCGGTGAACGCCGCGGCGTAGGGGCCGGTGTGGACCTCGCAGATGGCGAAGCCGGCGGCGGCGGCGGCCTGGACCTGGGCGGGGTCGGCGTCGATGAAGGCGGAGGGGACGATGCCGGCGTCGGTGAGGGCGGCGGCAAAGGTCTTGAGGCGCTGGAGCTGGCCGGCGACGTCGAGGCCGCCTTCGGTGGTGACTTCGGTGCGGCCCTCGGGGACGAGGGTGGCCATGTGCGGGCCGCGGGCGTAGGGGCGCTTGGCGAGGCGGCGGGCGAGGTCGAGCATCTCGTCGGTGGCGGCCATCTCGAGGTTGAGGCGGACGCCGCCGCCGGAGGGGCTGAGGCGGGTGAGCAGGTCGAGGTCGCGGTCGTGGATGTGACGGCGGTCCTCGCGCAGGTGGACGGTGATGATGTCGGCGCCGGCGAGGACGGCTTCGTGAGCGGCGAAGACGGGGTCGGGCTCTGTGCCGGGGGCGGCGACGTCGTCCCCCCCACCCTTGTAGCGGGCGTTGCGGACGGTGGCGACGTGGTCGATGTTGACGCCGAGACGGGGCATGTAGGGATCGTACGTCGGAGGGGAGGCGGGTACGCGGAGGACGCGGAGAGCGCGGAGGGACGCGGAGTACGGCAAAGGGCTGCGACGCGGCGGAGGCGGCGCTGTGCGGCCGTGGCTGTAGTTAATGCCGGAAGTACGCGGAGAGCGCGGAGTCGGGCGGAGTGACGCGGAGGAAGGGCTGGGCTTTGCGAAGGAATGGGAGGTTGTGAGCGTGGATCGCGGCGCTTGCTTCAACCATCTGAACCCTCCGCGTGCCTCCGCGTGCCTCCGCGCGCCTCCGCATCCTGCGCGTACTGCCTTTGTTCCGTTTACCGGACCCGCTGCGGGTCGGGGAAGTCGCGGTACAGGGCGGACTTGAAGTTGGTGACCATGGAGTAGACGGGGTTGTGGAGCTGTTCGACCTGGCCTGTGCGCGTCGCGACGACGCCGAAGCAGGCGTCGAGCTGGGCGAGGTCGGTGAAGGCGACGCGGATGTGGAACTCGCCGAGGCCGTCGGGGCCGAAGCCGAACTTGCGGCGGGTGAGGGTCCAGTCGACGAGATTGCCCTGGCTCTTGAGGTGGCCGAGGTAGGCGTCGACGGCCTGGCAGAAGGCGAGGTCGTGGCGGGAGTCGCGCAGGTCGACCCACATGTCGTAGTAGTTCATGGGGAGGAGGGTAGAGACGTCGGACCGGGGTGCCGGGTCACGTGCGCGTCAAAGTGGCAGTACACTGGTGATATGGCCCACCTGAACGTCAAGCAGATCCTGGAAGCGACCGCTGGCTTGATTGAGAGTCGCCCCGGGGGAATCCGGTTCAGCGAGATTTTCGAGTGGTTCCGCAAGACCCATCCGGAGATTCCAGAAGGGACGCTGAGCGCACAGATCGGAACAGTGGTTAAGGTGTTTCCGCACCGGGTGACGAAGGTCGGCCGAGGTCTGTATGCACCGACGACTAAGGCGATGTCGCCATCGTCGTCTACGGAGATCGTTACCAAGTTCAAGGAAGAGGACTTCTACGAGGCATTCGCTGAGTACCTTCAGGACGATTTGGACGAGGTGGTGAAGGCGGCGTCTCTAGGCGGGGCCGGAATGAAGAGTAAGTGGGGCACGCCGGACGTCATTGGCGTGTACCGGCCAACCGCCAAAGACCTGATCAAGTTTAATCCCGAAATTGTCTCTGCGGAGATCAAGATCAGCCCAAGCGAGTCGATCACCGCATTCGGACAGGCAGTTTCCTATCGACTGTTCTCTGCCAAGAGCTACGTCGTCATGCCGAACACTATGTCTGAAACCGACAAGAGCCGGCTTGAAGCCGTGGCGATGCTGTTTGGCATCGGGCTGGTGATGTTCTCGCTCGATCCGACGAATCCTGCGTTCGAGATTCGCGTGCGAGCGCAGCGGTCGCTGCCAGACATGTTTTACGTCAACGAGTTCGCGGACCGGCTGAAGGAAATCGACGTCGATGCCTTCGAAACGCTGTTCGGTTAATGCGGGCCGCTCGCTGGTAAGCCCTTGATTTGGTTGAACTGTGTCGACCCGCCGCGGGGGATGGTGATGGTCTGCCACGGCGTGCCGGCGCGGGAGGCGAGGACGCGCGCGGTCTGGACGATCTGGCCGGCGTGGTAGGAGGCGTGGCAGGCCGAGCGTGCGAGGGCGAGGGCGAGGGTGTGGGGCTCGGCGCGGATGGTGAGGGTGCGGTGCAGATCGGCGTCGGTGAAGGAGGCGAGGGCGGCGTCGAGCGTGGCCCAGCCGGCGGCCCAGTCGTGCTCGAGGGCGAGGCGGTGGGGGAAGTCGTCGATGAATTCGCTGTCGCGGTTGCGCCAGGGCTTCTCGCCGTCGGTCGTGAAGGGGTCGGTCCAGCGCGAGCGGAGGTTGCCGGCGAGGTGCTTCATGACGACGGCGATGGAGTTGGTTTGGGGGTCGAGGCTTTCGCGGAGCTGGGGCCAGGAGAGCTGGGCCGCGGCCTTGTCGGCGGAGCGGCGGGCGCGGGCGAACTCGCTGGCGAAGGCGTCGATGACGAGGCGGGTCATGGGCGCACTGTAACCGACGCAGGTGCGCGCGGCCGCTGACGATGCCTGCTGATGTGGTCAGGGCGAGCCGCGATTGGTGGCGGCGCCGGGCGCGGCCGGTGGCGAGCACGGGCAGGATCGGGAGGCGGAGGGCGGGGCGGTATCGGTGGGGCGGTCGAGGGAGTGGGCGGGCGGGTCGCTGGCGGGGAAGGACTCTTCGACCGCGGCGTCGAGTTCGCGTTCGGTGACGTCGCGCTCGGGGGCGAAGTCCGGGCGGTCGGGCGCGGGGGTTGTGGAGGGGGTGGTGTTGGGTGTGCGCGTCACGAGGCGGTTCCTTGTTGATGGGCTGGTGCAAGTGTGGCCGCGGGGGCGGAAGTGGGGGTGAAGGGGGAGTGAAAGGGGGGACACGCGGCGGGACGACGGCGGGGATGCGCCGGGGCGAACGCGCGATGGGACGGTGAGTTCGTGGCGAACACGGCGCGCAGCGGGGCGTATGATGTGGCCGCACCCGCCACCCCCGGGGGCGACTCTCACACACACGGGCCAGGGGGGCTTGGCCGAGACGAACGCAGGCCCGGTCCGCGCAGGCGGCCGGGCGCGGAGGATGCTGACATGGCGAACGGCAAGACGCAGGCCCCGACGTGGACGAAGAAGGAACTCCTGAGCCGGCCGGTGGAGCATATCGACGTGGGCGCGTTCGACGCGCGGCCGGTGATCGACAGCTACCGGGAGATGGCGTATTCGAGCCGCACGCTGGCGCAGGCGGCGGACATCTACAGCATGATGCTCAAGGACCGCGAGTGCGCGGTGATCCTGACGCTGGCGGGCTCGCTCATCAGCGCGGGGCTGAAGAAGGCGATCATCACGCTGGTCGAGAACAACATGATCGACGCGATCGTGTCGACGGGCGCGAACATCGTGGACCAGGACTTCTTCGAGGGCCTGGGGTTCAAGCACTACATCGCGCCGGGCTCGCCCGAGGCGCCGCCGGTGGACGACCTGACGCTGCGGGACCTGATGATCGACCGCATCTACGACACCTACATCAACGAGGACGACCTGCGCGACTGCGACGACACGACCAAGAAGATCTTCGACATGTTCGAGCCGGGGGCGTATTCCAGCCGCGAGTTCATCGAGGCGATGGGGGCGTATCTGGCGGCGAACCACCCGAAGAACGAGTCGGTGGTGAAGACGTGCTACCAGAAGCGGGTGCCGATCTTCGTACCGGCGTTCAGCGACTGCTCGGCCGGGTTCGGCATCGTGCTGCACCAGACCGAGAAGCTCGAGAGCGGCGAGCCGATGGTGGCGTTCGACTCGGGCAAGGACTTCCGCGAGCTGACCGACATCAAGCTGGCGTGCAAGGACACGGGGCTGCTCATGCTCGGCGGCGGCGTGCCGAAGAACTTCGCGCAGGACATCGTGGTCGCGGCCGAGCTGCTGAGCGAGCGCAAGGGCGGCAAGGCCCGCGGCGACATCGGGATGCACAAGTACGCGATCCAGATGACGGTGGCCGACTCGCGCGACGGGGCCCTGTCGGGCTCGACGCTGCGCGAGGCGTGCAGCTGGGGCAAGGTCGACGTCGTGCACGAGCAGATGGTGTTCGGCGAGCTCAGCGCGCTGTTCCCGCTGCTGGCGAGCGACGCGCTGCACCGGCGGAACTGGAAGGCCCGCAAGGGGTTCAAGTTCAGCGACCTGTTCGAGAAGGCCCCCGGGATGCCGACGTTCGCCGGCGCCGCCGGCGGGCGCAAGCGGGCCGCGGCCCGCTGAGACGCGGCTGATCTGCTGATCTGCAACGACTCCCGTCCGGCCTTCCGGGCGGGGGTTTTTCGTGCCCGAGCGCGGGCGGGCGCCGGGTGAACGACACGCCGGATCCGGTCCGGGCGGGCCCGGTACCATCGGGGGCATGCGGGCGGGGATGGCGGGGGGATTTACCTTGCAGGAGCCACGCAGATGCGTCGCACGTCCATGGGTCTGTTCGCCGCCGCGGCGGTGTTGTCGGTGGTGTCGTCGGCCTTTGCGCAGCTGGTGCCGGACCGGCTGTACTACGGGAAGGATCGGCCTGCGCCGATGACGGTGACGGTGCCGCAGGGGGCGAGCGGGGATGTGGAGGTGCAGCTGCTCGAGCCGGTGACGGCCAAGACACTGGAGAAGGCGGCGGCGAAGGCGGGGCCGGTGGACCTGGCGGCGCTGTTCCCGTCGCTGTGGACGAATCCGGCGCCGCGGCTGGTGTACGCGCAGCTGGTGGTGGGCGGGAAGAAGATCGGGCCGGCGGTGGTGATCCAGCCGATGGTGACGCCCCCGCAGCGTCAGAAGGGCCAGCCCCAGTTCGAGCCGCAGCAGCGGAAGGTGCACACCGGGTTCCGTGCGTATGTGGACCAGAACGTGGTGCTGACGACCACGCAGGGCGACATCGAGATCCAGCTGCGTCCGGACGTGGCGCCCAACACGGCGTTCAACTGGCGGCAGCTGGTGGCGGGCGGGTTCTACACGGACATCGCGGTGCACCGGATCGTGACGCGGCACCCGAGCGGCAAGCCGTTCGTGATCCAGTTCGGCGACCCGAACGGAACGGGCGAGGGCGGACCGGGGTACTTCATCGATCTCGAGCCGCCGACGCTGCCGCATGATTTCGGCGTGGTGAGCATGGCCCGCACGGGGGATCCCAACACGGGTTCGTCGCAGGTGTTCATCTGCCTGTCGCGTGAGGCGACGCAGGGACTGGATCGGGACTACACGAGCTTTGCGCAGGCGGTGAGCGGTGCGGACGTGATCCAGAAGATGTCGAGCGTGCCGACGGGTCCGAACGACCGGCCGATCGCGCCGATGCCGATGATCATTTCGGCGAAGCTCGTGGATGCGGCGCCGTACGGCGAGGGGCCCAAGCCGGTGATGGCGCCGGGCGCCGCGACGGGCGAGCCCGGTCGGTGAGCGCGGCGGGTTCCGAGGCGGCGGGCGCGGCGCGGACGGTCGACCGGGTGATGGTTGAGGCCCGGGCGGCGGCGTTTGCGCGCCGGTCGATCAAGACGGCGAGCAAGCTGCACGGGCTGCGGCTGGCGCTGTCGATGCTGGACCTGACGACGCTCGAGGGCAAGGACACGCCGGAGAAGGTGCGTGGGCTGTGCCGCAAGGCGGTGAGCCCCGGGGACGGGTGGGGGAGTGCGGGCGGGAGCGGGCCGGCGCCGCTCCCGCACGCCGCGGCGGTGTGCGTGTACCCCACGTTCGTGAAGGTGGCACGTGACACGCTCGACGCGATGGGGGGCGCGGGGGTGAAGGTGGCGTCGGTGGCGACGGGGTTCCCCAGCGGGCAGTATCCGCTGGGGGTGCGGATCGCGGACGTGCGTGCGGCGGTTGAGGACGGGGCCGACGAGATCGACATGGTGATCAACCGCGGGGCGATGCTCGCGGGCCGGCACGCCGAGGTGGCGGCGGAGATCCGAGAGGTGATGGCGGCGTGCGTGAAGGGCGGGGGCCGGGATGGGGAGCGGGCGCACCTGAAGGTGATCCTGGAGACGGGGGAACTCGAGACGCTCGACGTGGTGCGCCGGGCGAGCGATCTGGCGATTGAGGCGATGGCGGACGCCGCGGGCAAGGGCGGGGATGTGGCGGGCGGCTTCATCAAGACGAGCACGGGCAAGGTGCAGCCGGCGGCGACGCTGCCGGTGACGCTGGTGATGCTCGAGGCGATCCGGGACCACTATCTCGCCACGGGGTGCATGGTGGGGATGAAGCCGGCGGGCGGCATTGCGACCGCGAAGCTCGCGCTGCAGTACCTGGTGATGGTGAACGAGACGCTCGGGCCGCTGCCGGCGAACCACTTGGGACGCGGCTTTGCGGGCGGGGCGGGGTGGATGACGGGCGAGTGGTTCCGGTTCGGGGCGAGCAGCCTGGCGAACGACCTGCTGCGGCAGGTGCGCAAGCTCGAGACCGGGGTGTACTCGGCGCGGTACGACTTCTCGGAAGCGTGAACGGGGACGGCCGATGGCGGTGCAGGGCACGGAGCGCGGGGACGACCGGATGCTCGCTCGCCGGGCGGCGCGGTGGGTGCGTTGGAACACGTCGGTGTGGCCGATGGTGACGCCGGCGCTGTTTTCGCTCTTGGGGGTGACGGTGCTGGTGCTGGCGGTGGTGACGCCGCAGCAGGGGTGGTGGCTGGTGGTGAAGCTGGCGCTGCTGGGGGTGCTGGCGGCGGTGGTGGCGTGGGACATCATCCCGGACGGGTCGTTCGACATGTTCGACGCGTGGGTGAGCGACGGGCTGAGCCCGCAGCAGCGTGCGGCGGGGTGGGCGCTGCTGGCGTACCTGGAGAAGGGCGACCTGGAGCCGCTGCGGGCGGAGCGGGCGGAGAACGGCGCGGCGACGGACCGCTTGCTCGGGGCCTTGGCGGCGCACGGGCGGGGTTCGCTGCGGGAGGCGGCGGCGGCGGCCGCGGCGCGGCTTGGGGCGACGGGGTAGGAACGTTCGCGCGTCGGGCAGAACCGAACTGGGGCGACGCCGGTCAATACGCGGAGGCGTGACCGCGCGGTCACGCTCGCTCGGGTCCATGGCGTTGCACGGAGGACGCTTGATGCGAGGCGTCACGCTGTGGCGGGTGGGTGCGCTCATTGGCTGCCTTGTCGTCGGCGCCGCGGCGAATGTCGCGGTTGCGTGGGCGTGCGCGTGGGGCGCCGGGCTGCGATTCGGGCCGGTTGCTGACGGCGAACGCGAACGGCCGTACGGCACGATGTGGGCGCTGTGCGCCGGGCCGCAACCGATGAGCGAATTGATGTGCTTCGGCGCCACCTTCAGCACACGCATGGAAGAGCGGGAGGGGTGCGTGATCACCGGGTGCGGCCCGGTGGTGGTCACCACCGAGCGGTGGAGCGTCATCGAGGTGGAGACGTTGGAAGCAGGGTGGCCGGCGCGCACGCTGCGGTGCGAGCGGGTGACACGGCATGAGGTTCGCGTGGAGTCGCGGCAGGGTCTCTGGGACACCTTCGCCGACGCGGATTCGAGCGAGCGGGTTGAGCCGGCGCCGGAAGACGTGTTCAGAGAACACTGGGTGAGCTTCGCTGCAGATCCCACGGGGTGGGTGCTCGGACGGCGTGCGGACGGCGAGAGCCCGGTCGTGCTTCCGGCAGAGCCGATCGGCTCGGGGTGGGTGGTGAATTCGGCGTTCTGGGGCGGGCTGGTGGGCGGTGCGGTCGGGCTGGCACGGCCGGGGGTACGCCGGTGGCGGCGCGGCACTACGCTCGGGCACGGCGGCGCGGTTGTACACTGCGCGCATGACGGATCGACGTGAGATGATCGCGCGAGGGATCGAGGAGTGCACGGTGTGGACCGGGCGGTACCTCGTCGGGTTCGACGATCGCACATGCCTGCTCCAGCCGGAGAACCTGCCGAACCACGTGACGTGGTCGCTGGGGCACTGCGCGCTGACGATGCACCGAGTGGCGGAGAAGTTCGACGGGGCGGGGATCCCCGAGTCGGACTTCACCAGGAGCGCCCCGGCGGCGGGCTCGGGGCGGCCCGAGCGGTTCTGGACCGAGAGCGTCGCGTTCGGGTCAACGCCTGCGGAGGACCCGTTGGGATACCCGACGCTGGCGCGGGCGACGGCGGTGTTCAACGCGGCGTGCGCTCGGCTGGCGGGCGCCATCCGGGGGGCGCCGGACGCGAAGCTCGACGAGCGGACGGCGTGGGGCGCGGGGCAGACGGAGCTTGGGGTGCTGGCGCTGCGGATGATCTTCCACAACGGGGATCACACCGGCCAGATCGTCGACACGAGGCGGGCGCTGAAGATGGACCGCGTGCTCAAGTGAGCCGCTGGGCGGGGAGGGCGGGCAAGGAACGCAATCGCGGGCGAGACGTGAGCGTGAAGCTCGGACCATCAACCCGGTTGGGAACGCGGATGCAGGGAGTCGAACCCCGAACCTTCTGATCCGTAGTCAGATGCTCTATCCAATTGAGCTACATCCGCAGCGTGCAGCAGGAACACTAAGCGGGGAGTGCGGCTCGGGCAAGTTCGGATGACGTGCGTGGTGGGTGTTTGGGTGGCCGGGGGCGTGGTTTGTCGGGGTTGGGACGGCACATGGACCTGTTTCAGGGGGTGGCGGACGGCTCGACCCGGGGTCTTGGGAGGGGGGCTGGGGCAGGGGTATGGCGGGTGTGCCTTGATCGGGGGCGGTGGGGCCGCAATACTTGGGGTCCTGTCCCGGGCCAGTCCGGGCGGGGATTCGACCCGGAATTTCAGGACTTTCGACCTCATGGCGCACTCGAACTCGGCCAAGAAGCGCATCCGTCAGAACGAAGCCAACCGTGCTCGCAACCGGTGGCGGATGACGTCGATGCGGACCTCGATCAAGGATCTTGGCGAGAAGATGTTGCACGGGACGGCGGCGGAGGCCCAGGAGGCCTTCAAGGCGGCGTGCAAGATCATCGACCGGACCGCGGCCAAGGGCGTGATCCACAAGAACCAGGCGGCCCGGCGGAAGAGCCGCCTGGCGGCCCGCCTGAAGGCGAAGGTCGAGGCGAAGGCACCGGCCGCGGGCACGAAGTCCGGCGGCAAGGCCAAGACGACCAAGTAAGGTCGATCCGCGAGACATCAGACGAACCACGGGCCCGGGAGCGATCCCGGGCCTGTGTGTTTTTTCGCATCCGGGGGCGGGTGGTGGGGGCAAGCGGTTGGGGGCGGGTGGGAGCGGGGGCGGGGCGGTCGCTACATTGGACCATCGTGACGCGACGCAGGACGAGCGCGAGACGGCCGGCCAAGGTTCCGGCGGCTGAGCCCGAGACGTACTGGTCGCTGTCGACGCGCCCGCTGCACGTGCTGGTGTTTCTGGCGCCGCTGCTGGTGGCGTTCGAGATCGGCTCGGCGGTGTACCTCACGAGCCCGGACCAGACGGTGGCGCGGACGATCCAGGCGAAGAAGCTGTTCAGCGACTTTTTTGAGCTGTTCGGGGCCGCGGGCCTGTTCATCCCGGCGGTGGCGCTGGTGACGGTGCTGATCGTGTGGCACCTGATGCGCCGGGACCGGTGGACGGTGAACGCGGGGGTGATCGGCGGGATGGCGCTCGAGAGCGTGCTGTGGACGCTGCCGCTGGTGGTGATGGCGGGGCTGCACTCGCGGACGCGGGGGCTGGTGGCGGCGCCGCCCGGGGCGGACCTGACGGAGATGGCGTGGCAGGCGCGGGTGACGATCTCGATCGGGGCGGGGCTGTACGAGGAGATGCTGTTCCGGTTCGTGGCGATCGCGCTGGCGCACATGCTGCTGGCGGACCTGCTGCGGCTGAGCAAACTGCACAGCGCGATCGGGTCGGTGGCGATCTCGGCGGCGCTGTTTGCGCTGTACCACGACGCGGTGCACGTGGGGGGCGGGATCGACTGGGGTACGCTGATCTTCCTGTTTGCGGCCGGGGTGTACCTGGGCGTGCTGTACGTGTCGCGCGGGCTGGGGATCGTGGTGGCGACGCACGCGGTGTACGACGTGCTGGTGCTGGTGATTCTGCGGAGCGGGTGAGGGCCGCGTCGTGCCGCGGGAACGCTTGCCGATGGCAGTTCGGCCGGGCGATTCACGGCGCCTTCACCGGCGACTCATGCGCGGGCGGCATCGTCTGTTCACGCGGGGCGCGGGGGCCCGCCGAGGCGAGGTGAGGCCTGTGCAGAACGACGAGTTCAGCAAGCGGCTTGCGAGCGGCAGGCACGCGACGGCGGGCGTGACGATCCAGCGGCGCGCTGACGAGCTGTACGCGGTGTGGCGGGAACTGACCGATTTGCCGCGGTTCATCGATGACCTCGAGCGAATCGAGAAACTCGACGAGCGACGGAGTCGCTGGACGGTGCGGGGGCCGGCGGGGCGGGAGTATTCATGGGAGGCCCAGATCATCAACGAGGAACCGGGGCGTGTGCTGGCGTGGCGGACCGACGAGAACGCCGACGTGCCGCACGCGGGGTCGGTGACGTTTCGGGAGCTCGCGCACGGACGCGGCACGGAGGTTCGTGCGGTGGTGCAGTACCTGCCGCCGGGGGGCGGGATGGGCGACGCGTTCGCGCGTGCGATGGGGAAGGACGCCAGGTCGCTGCTGTGGATCGGGCTGCTGCGGTTCCGTCAGCTCATGGAGGCGGGTGAGGTGGCGGTGGTGACGGGCCAGCCGGCGGGCGACGGGCCGCGTGACGGCGAGGTGCGACGCACGGATCCGAACCTGGGGGACGTCGCGGCCAGGTCCGGGGACGGGGCGGAGGGTCGGCCATGAAGGCGGTGTGCTGGCACGGGGCGCGCGAGGTGCGGGTGGAAGAGGTCGCCGATCCGCGGATCCTCAATCCGCGGGACGCCTTGGTACGGGTGACGTCGACGGCGATCTGCGGGTCGGACCTGCACCTGTACAACAACCTGTTTCCCGGGATGCGGCGCGGCGACATCCTCGGGCACGAGTTCATGGGCGTGGTGACGGCGGTGGGGTCGGCGGTGAAGGGCCTTCGGGAAGGGGACCGGGTCGTGGTGCCGTGCACGATCGCGTGCGGGTCGTGCTTTTTCTGTGCGAGGGAGGACTTTTCGTCGTGCGACAACTCGAATCCGCTGCCGCTGGAGTCGGCGGCGGTGCTGGGGTATCCCGGGTGCGGGATGTTCGGGTACTCGGCGCTGACGGGCGGGTACGCGGGGGGGCAGGCGGAGATGGTGCGGGTGCCGTTCGCGGATGTGGGGCCGCTGAAGGTGCCCGCCGATGTGCCGGACGAGAAGGTGCTGTTCCTGTCGGACATCCTGCCGACGGGGTGGATGGGGGCGCTCAACTGCAACGTGCGGCCTGGGGACGTGGTCGCGGTGTGGGGCGCGGGGCCGGTCGGGCAGATGGCGGTGCGGTCGCTCAAGCTGATGGGGGCGGAGCGGGTGATCGTGATCGACCGGCTGAGCGAGCGCCTGGAGGTCGCGGCCCGGGCGGGGTGCGAGACGTTCAACACCGAGCACGGGGACGTGTACGAGCAGCTGCTCGATCAGACGGCCGGGCGCGGCCCGGACGCGTGCCTGGACGCGGTGGGGATGGAGGCGCACGGGCACGGGCTGATGGGGGTGGTGGACCGGGTGAAGCAGAGCGTGGGGATCGAGTCGGACCGGCCGCGGGTGCTGCGTGAGATGATCAAGTGCGTGCGCAAGGCGGGGACGATCTCGGTGCTGGGGGTGTACAGCGGGATGGTGGACTCGCTCCCGTTCGGGGTCGCGTTCAACAAGAGCGTGACGGTGCGGATGGGGCAGGTGCGGGTGCAGGCGTTCCAGCGGATGCTGCTGGACCTGATCATGGACGGGCGGATCGACCCGTCGGAAATCGTCACGCACCGGATGGCGATGGACGATGCCGCGGAGGCGTACCGGATGTTCGACGAGAAGCGGGATGGGTGTCTGAAGGTCGTGCTGCGTCCGGGGATGACGGCGTCGACGGCGGGATCGAACGACCGGGCAGCCTCGACTGGCGCGGAGCGGGGTTGAACCCCGCGGTCGTCGGCTCAGGGCGCCAGGAGCGTGCGCGTCCACGAGGTCGATGTGGGGTCGGCGCGAGTCCAGCGCATGCGCTGGTGCAGCCGTCCCACGCACGCCGACCAGAGTTCAACCTCGGCGGCTCGGATGCGGAATCCGCCCCAGTGGTCGGGGCGCTGCACCCGCTCGAACAGGCCGCCGGCGGCGAAGCGGGCCGCGGCCGAGACGAGCTCGGCGCGGCTCGCGATCGGGCTGCTCTGGTGGCTGATGCAGGCGCCGATCTGCGAGATGAGCGGGCGGGTGCGGAAGTAGGCGTCGCTTTCCTGGGGTGACACGCGCTCGACTGGGCCGGCGACGCGGGCCTGGCGCTGGGCGTGGGGCCAGTGGAACACCGCGGCGGCGCGGGGGTTGTCGGCGAGTTCGCGGCCCTTGCGGCTCTGGTAGTTGGTAAAGAAGGTGATGGTGCCTGCGGCCCGGTCGGTGGACTTGCAGAGCACGATGCGCACCGAGGGTGTGCCGTCTGCGGCCGCGCTAGCCAGGGCCATGGCGTTGGGGTCGTCGTACTTGCCGCTGGCACGCGCATCCTCGAGCCAGGTTTCGAGGACGCCGAAGGGTTCGTCGACCGAGGGGATGGGGGTGAGCGGTGCGGCGACCAGCTGCGCGAGCACGTCGGTGATCATGGACGGGGGCTCCCGCCGGCGGGCCCCGGGCGGGCAGCGGGGGCGGGCCGGCGCGCCAGCGTACGGACGGCAACGGCGGTTGGGCTGGAGCGGTCGCGTGCCCTGTGCTGCATCAGGACTTGAAGAACTTGAGCAGGTCGGGGTTGACGACTTCGTGGTGGGTCGAACACATGCCGTGGCCAAGGCCGGCGTAGACCTTGAGCGTCGAGCCCTTGACAAGGGTGCTGGAGAGTCGTGCGGCGCCGGCGATGGGGACGATTTGATCGTCCTCATCGTGCATGATGAGGGTGGGGACGTCGATGCGGCTCAGGTCGGCGGTGAAGTCGGTCTCGGAGAACGCGGCGATGCAGTCGTAGGCGGCCTTGACGCCGCACATCATGCCCTGGCGCCACCAGTTGTCGATGAGGCCCGGCGAGACTTTGGCCCCGTGCCGGTTGAAGCCGTAGAAGGGCCCGGCGGGAATATCGCGGAAAAACTGGGCTCGGTCAGCGAGCAGGGCGGCGCGGAAGCCGTCAAAGACCTCCCGGGGAAGGCCGACGGGGTTGTTCGCAGACTTGAGCATGATGGGCGGGACGGCGCCGATGAGCACGGCCTTGGCGACGCGGCCCCTTGCGCGGTCGCGGGCGTGGCGGCCGAGATAGCGGGTGACTTCGCCGCCCCCGGTGGAGTGGCCGACGTGGATGGCGTCGCGCAGGTCAAGGGCCTCGGCGACGGCGAGCAGGTCGTCGGCGTAGGTGTCCATGTCGTTGCCGGACCAGGTTTGGGTGGAGCGTCCGTGGCCGCGGCGGTCGTGGGCGACGCAGCGGAAGCCGCGGGAAGCGAAGTACATCATCTGGGCGTCCCAGTCGTCGGCGCTGAGGGGCCAGCCGTGACTGAAGACGATGGGCTGGCCGGATCCCCAGTCTTTCACGAAGATCCTGGCGCCGTCGCTTGCGTTGATGTAGGTCATCGGGTCCTCCGGTGGTCTCGCTGCGGGCGAGCGCGTGTGGAAATCGTCCATGAATCCTGAGCGTGGGCGGTGGACACGCCGCGGCGGCACCGGTTCGGGCAGGGGGTGTACGATGAGGTTCGATGGGAGAGTCGCAGACGACGGCGGCGATTCAGGGCAACCTGGATGCGCTCATCAGGACGAACGGGGCGGGGGCGGACGCCGCGGTCCGGGCGGTGATCGCCAGTTCGGTGGAGCGGCTCGGGGTGCTGTGCGGGGCGATGCTGCTGCAGAGTTATGGGCGGCTCACGCGGCCTCCGGTGAACCTGCGGCCGGAGGAGCTGCTCAGCGCGGTGGTCGAGCGGCTGCTCAAGGCGCTGAGCTCTGCGCGGCCGGGGAATGTGCGGCAGTTCTTTGCGATCGCGAACCAGCACATCCGGTGGGAACTCAACGACCTGGCGCGTCGGCTTGACGAGCAGACGCGGGTGCTGTCGCTGGCGGACGACGCGGTGCGGGCGCCCGAGTCGTCGGGGTCGCTGCTGTCGCCCAACGCACGCCGGATGCTCGAAGCGATCGAAGGTCTGCCGGAGGAAGAACGGGAGGTCTTTGACCTGGTGCGGGTGCAGGGGATGGCGCAGACCGAGGTGGCGGAGCTCGTCGGGGTGTCGACCAAGACGGTGCAGCGTCGGCTGAACCGGGCGCTCGTGATGCTGTCGGACGTGCTGGGTGACCTGCGGCCGGCGGACGGGCCGGCGCCGGTGGGCTGAGCGATGTCGCCGAACGAAGAGGTCGTGCTGGAGCTGCTCGAGCGGCTGATGGACGAAGGTGGCACGCCCCAGGAGGTGTGCGCCGGTCGGCCGGACCTCGTCGAGGAGGTGCGCCGGCGGTGGGAGCGGGTGCGGGCGATGTCGCAGGAGGTGGAAGCGCTGTTCCCGGCCCGGGGGGTCGCGGCGGTGTTCGAGGATGCCGATAGGGCCGACGTGCCGACGATCCCGGGTTACGAGGCCGTGGAGCGGATCGGCAGCGGCGGGATGGGCGTGGTGTACCGGGCCCGGCACGTGGCGCTCGGTCGGACGGTGGCGATCAAGATGCTCCGGCCGGGGGCGCTGGGGTCCGCGCGTGAGCGGGAGGCGCTGCGCGATGAGGCCGCGGCGGTGGCGAACCTGGCCCACCCCGGAGTTGTGCAGGTGTTCGACATCGGGGAGTGGCACGGGCGGGCCTATTTCACGATGGAGTTTCTCGAGGGCGGATCGCTCGCGGCCAGGACGGGCGGTGCGCCGCTGCGGCCCGCGGTTGCGGCCGAGCTGACGGCGCGGGTGGCGCAGGCGGTTCAGGCGGCGCACGAGCGCGGGATCGTGCACCGCGACCTCAAGCCGGGGAACGTGCTGTTCACGCGAGACGGTGATCCGAAGATCACCGACTTCGGGCTGGCGCGGCGCATGGTGGGTGACGGGGCGTCGGGCGCGGAGCAGCGGGCGATGGGAACGCCGAGCTACATGGCGCCCGAGCAGGCACGCGGGTCGACGGGGTGGGCCGCGCCGCCGGTGGACGTGTACGCGCTGGGTGCGATCCTGTACGAGCTGTTGACGGGCCGGCCGCCGTTCCGCGCGGACAGCCCGGCGGAGACGCAGCGGCAGGTGATCGAGGAGGAGCCGGCGCCGGTTTCGAGTCTGAACGCGAGGGTGCCGCGGGACCTGGAGACGATCTGTCACGCGTGCCTGCGCAAGGACCGGGCGCGCCGCTACACCAGTGCGCGGGGACTGGCGGACGACCTGGGGAGGTATCTGCGGGGCGAGCCGATATCGGCGCGACCGGTCGGCGCGCTGGAGCGCGTGCGGAAGTGGGCGTGGCGCCGGCCGGGGCAGGTGGCGGCGGCGCTGGTTGCGACCGTCGGCGTGTCGGTGGCGTCCGCGGGTGTGCTGTGGGTGCTGTCGCAGCGATGGTCGATGGAGCGGGCGGCGGAGGAGGACCTGGACCAGGCGGTGCGGCTGCAACTGCGGTCGCAGTGGCGTGCGAGCCGCGACATGCTGGAGCGGGCGTCGACAAAGCTCGCGTCGATGCGGGGTGCGAACGAACTGCGGGGACGGGCCGAGGTCGTTCGGGACGAGTTGAACCTGGTGGAGCGGTTGCGCTCGATCCGCTTCGAGCGGGCGGCGGCTGACGAGACGCGGTTCGACCGGGCGGCGTGGTGGAGCGCGTACGAGAAGGAGTTCCAGACGGCGGGACTGCTGCTCACCGGCGATGACCCAGAGGCCTTCGGAGCACGCGTCGGTGCGTGCCCGGCGAGGGCCGCGCTGGTGAACGCGATGGACGACTGGGCGACGTGCGCTACGGACAAGGGCAAACTTGAGATGCTGCTGGGCGCAACGCGCCGAGCGGACCCCGATCCCGCGTGGCGCGACTCGGCCCGTGACGTGGCGGTGTGGCTGGACCGCGGGAGGCTCGAGGCGCTCGCGGCTCGGGCCGATGTGGCATCGGAGCCGGTTCCGCTGCTGCTCATCATCGCGGGTCTGCTGGAGGAGTCGAATTCCGAGCAGTCGATGGCGTTTCTGCGCCGGGTGCACGACGCGAACCCCGATGATTTCTGGGCTGCCTTCGCGATGGGCGAGGCGCTGACCGGGCGCGGCGATCCGCAAGGAGTGGGTTACTACCGGGCGGCGCTGGCGCTGCAGCCCGACGCGGTCGCGGCCCACGTGAACCTCGCGGTGGCGTTGGCGAACCTGGGGAGGCTTGACGAGGCGATCGATCACGCTGAGCGGGCCTTGCGGATCCGGCCGGGCAGCGCGGTGGCACGGTACAACGTGTCGACGTGGCTGCTGCGGGTTGGCCGGTACGCCGAGGCGGAGGAGCACGCCCGCAGGGCGATCGAGCTTGGGGACGATCAGCCGTTGGCGCACGCCGTGCGCGGGCACGCGCTGGCTCGTCTCGGGCGTGCGCAGGAGGCGGCGGGGGCGTTGCGCACGGCGCTCGAGAGCGGGGCGCTCGAGCCGGAGGCTCGGGGCCTGGTGGAGGAGGAACTGCGCCGGTGCATCGGTGCGGCCGCGGACGGGGGGAGCAGGTCGCCATGACGGTGGCGCGTTATCGGGAACTGGCGGTGCAACCGCGGCGCGGGTGCGGCGGTCTACAGTTTCGGGCCGATCGTGGCACTCGACGCACCCCCGCCGAGCTGAAGTCGATCGACACCTTGTCGGGCGTGTCGGTCGTCACCGCCATGTCGCGGAACCCGTCCCGGTTCACATCGCCGAACACAATCCCCGAAGGCCGCTGCGGCGCCGCCACCAACACCGAGGGATCAAGCACCACTGCGCCCGCCGCCATCCCAGCGGCTGAAACCACAGCACACGCACCGAACGCATAGTGCTTTGCCATTCGCGTGGACCGACTGCTGTATTCGTGAGCGACCCCGCTGGCGGAGTCGGCAGCGGCATCCGCCGTCGCCTCGTTCCATGCGGCCTTTGCGGACCGACACTGTCAGAAATCCAACTTTCGTTCGCGGCGTCCAACTGCGCCGCTCCGCATCGGTGACCCGCTCCTCAATGCCCGTCGCGTGCCGCCACCGCGGCCGGACGGTCGAACGGGATCGGCGACAGCTCCACCGTCGGGTTCCGCTCACCGAAGAATCGCAGCGGCCAGTGATCCTCGAAGAGCACGATGGCCCGCCCGCGATCGTCGAACCCGAGTCTCGCGGCTTCGGGCACGTCGAGGCCGGCCATCGCCTTGTCCGCCTCTTCGCGCGACAGCGCCGCCGAGCCCTTCACCCGCCACCACCGGGCGATCGTCCACGGCGCCGTCTGCAGCCGGGACTCCGCCCCGTACTCGTTCTCAAGCCGGTGCGAAAGCACCTCGAACTGCAGCGGCCCGACCGCGGCGAGCAGCGCCACCTTCTGCGCCCCGCCCACGACCTCGAACTGCCTCGCCACGCCCTCCTTCAGCAGCTGCTCCAGGCCCAGGTTGAACCGCTTGTAGTTGCCCGGCTGCGGGTTGTGCAGATACGCGAACACCTCCGGCGTGAACTCGGGGATCTCGTCGAACCGGATGGTGCGGTCGTCGGTGAGCGTGTCGCCGATGCCGAACAGGTCGTTCCCGACCAGCCCGACGACGTCGCCCGCGATCGCGTTCTCCACCGTTTCCCGCTGGTTCCCGAACACCTTGGTCGCGTTCCCCAGCCGCACCCGGCGCCCGCTCTGCGCGTGCACGACGAACATGTCCCGCTCGAACGTTCCGGACACCACCCGCAGGAAGGCGATCCGGTCGCGGTGCCGCGGGTCCATGTTCGCCTGGATCTTGAACACAAAGCCGCTGAAGCGCGGGTCGGCCGGCTCGATCGTCCCAGCGCTCGAAGCCCGGGCCGTCGGGGCGCTCGAGTACTTCAGGAAACCGTCGAGCAGAAGCTGCACCCCGAAGTTGTTCACCGCGCTGCCGAAGAACACGGGCGTCATCACCCCCCGCAGCACCGCGTCGGGGTCGAACGCGGCCCCCGCGCCCCCCGTGTGGTCGAGCAGACGCACCTCGTCGAGCGAGTCGGCGTGCTCGGGCGACGGGAGCATCTCGAGCAGGGCCGGGTCGTCGATGCCGCCCACCTGCGTCGGGGCCACGTGCGCGCCGCCCCCGCCGCGCTCGAACACGTGCATCCTCTTGTCGAGCCGGTCGTACACCCCCTTGAACGTCGGCCCGGTGCCGATCGGCCAGTTCACCGGGTACGCCCCGATCCCCAGCACCTTCTCCAGTTCGTCGAGCAGGTCCAGCGGCGACCTCGTCGGCCGGTCGCACTTGTTCATGAACGTGAAGATCGGCACGCCCCGCCGCCGGCACACCTCGAACAGCTTGCGCGTCTGCGCCTCGACGCCCTTGCCCGCGTCGATGACCATTACCGCCGAGTCCACCGCCGTGAGGACGCGGTAGGTGTCCTCCGAGAAGTCTTTGTGCCCGGGCGTGTCGAGCAGGTTGACACGGTACCCGCTGTAATCGAACTGCAGCAGCGTGGACGAGATCGAGATGCCGCGCTGCTTTTCGAGCTCCATCCAGTCGCTCGCCGTCGCGCGCTGGTCCTTGCGGGCCGTGACGCTCCCGGCCAGCTCGATCGCCCCGCCGTACAACAGGAACTTCTCGGTGAGCGTGGTCTTGCCCGCGTCGGGGTGCGAGATGATCGCGAACGTGCGGCGGGGGAGTGTGTCCGGGGGCATGTTCTGGTCGTCAAACGGCAGGTGGTGAGAGGTCGAGCGTAGCCGCGTACGCGACCGTTCACCAGCTGATCTGAGTCCACAGCTCACGGCATCGTTCGCCCTGCGCGCACCGCGAGGACGAGGGACTCGGCGCGCGTTCGCTCGCACGCCTCACCAACGTCGCCGAGCTACGCCGGCCGCAGGGTGCCGCCGCCCACGGCCTGCGCCGTGCCGGCGTTGGTCATCGTCGCGGCGCTGGTGATGTTGATGCTCTGCCCGCTCACATCCGCCGAGATGGTGGCGTTGTTCACGAGCGTCATCGTGCTGCCGGCGAGCTTCGAGGCGCCCAGGTCGGCGTGCCCGCCGCGGATGGTCGCCTGCGGGTTCACCGTCAGCGTGCGGCCAACGCCGCGGCCCTCGATCCCGCGCCGCGAGCCGGCGGTCCGGCTGAAGACCACCGCCCCGGTCCCGGCCAACGTGGTGTTGCTCTGGATCCCCGGGTACGCGGTATTGCCGCTGAGCGCCAGCGTCACCCCGGCCTCGTCGAGCGTGATCGTCCTTCGAGCGACGCAGCGGCGTCGGGGATGATCTTCACCGCGTCGAAGGACGTCGTGGGGTCAAATCTCCGCGTCAACTTGATCGAGCCTCCAGGTACACAGTATCGTGGATATGGGTGAGACCATGGTCCGAAGGCGTGTGAAGGTCGACGGTTGCACCGCATTTGACCGTGCAATAAGGCACCTGTTTGCATCTCCGTACAGGATCGTGCCGCCGGTTGCATCGGTGGATACTTGCTGATCATCACGAGAGTACTTATGTTGGCGCGACCAAACTGCGGTCAAAGCCTCTGTACCTGAGCCAGAGCTTGCGCAGGGGATCGATGCGATGGATCAACGGCCCATTCGCCTTGAAAGGCCCCGCCGGCGCGTCGTCCACGTTGTCGTGCGCTCAGAGGAAAGGACTCTCGTCGATGGCGAAGAAAACTCGACGCTCCGGACCCACGAGCGCGCCTCGGCGCCCCTCGAATTCGGGCGCGGACACCTTCCGCCTGCACGTCCTCGACATGGGCACGGTAATGTACGGCGATTGCCTGGTCGTCGAGGCGGCCGGCAAGCGTATCTTGATTGACGGCGGCCATCTCGGTGACGACTCCCCCAAGGATGGCCACCCGTCGATTCCGGAGCAACTCGCCCACGTCCTCGGTGGAGAGCCCCCCTTCATCTTTGATCTCGTGGTCGTCACACACTGCCATGCTGACCACATCGGCTGCCTTCCCAAACTCATCGACCGGCGGGTCATCGATGCTGAGATGGCGCTGGTCGCCGATCCCGACCTGGGATGGGGTCGAACCGGCCAAGATGCAATGCCTCCGGCGTTGACGCCGCAACAGGAGCGCATCCTTGCGGCCGTGCGAGAAGAAGACGTCCAGCGGATGCCGGCGGCGGACCGCGATGCCTTCCTCGCCGACGCCGCGAAACTTCAGGACGCCTATCGGGAGATGCTTGAAACGCTCGCCGAGCGCGGCGCCAAGGTCATCCGCTATACCAAGCCCGCGGACGCGAAGCCGGTAGAGCGGGCCTTCGCTTCGATCGGCTTGACGTGCCTCGGGCCCACGCGGGAGCATCTTGAGTTGTGCGCCGCAGCGATCAGCCGGATCGGGCGTGACAGCTTGGACGCCCTGGGCAAGCTCGCCGACGAAACCCCGACGGCTGACAGCGTGCCGCGGATCCTGGACGACGTGACGCTGGACCGCACGGGTATCGGGGCCGCCCTCAATGACCAGAGCATTGTGCTGAGTTTGGGCATTGGCAACCGCAAGATACTGCTGTTGGGCGATATGCAGCTCGCGGTCCCGGAAGTGCCCGGCCTCGATGACGAGATGGAGAGCCTCTCCGAGGCTCTTGAGAAAGCAGGTCCCTTCGACGTCATCAAGACCCCCCATCACACCAGCTACAACGGCATCACCTCCGCCGTCTTGAATCGCCATCCCACGACCAAGATCTGGATTCACTCCGGCGGTTCAAAGGACGGCGGGCACCCCGATGCCGCCGCCCTGCGCGCCCTCAAGGCCCTGGGGGCCGACGGGCGGTCAACGGCGTTCCCTCGGACCGACCGCAACGGGCTGATCACGATCGACCTCACGGGTGAGAGAATCGCGATTTCACCCAGCCGCGGACGCCTTGACGACTATTCCCGCAATCGCGACGACTTCACGCCGGCGGCCGGCGCGCTCGGAGGCGCGGGCGCCACGCCCGGCACCGTCGCGGGTGGGAGTGGGTCGCCCCTGGCGGTTCCAGCGCCGGGCAGCCCGGCTTCGGTCGGTCCCCCGGCTCCCGTCCTGCAGCCGCAGGCGGACCGCGTGAAAGTGGTCACGTTCCTCCCGCCCGGGCTTCGAGCAGTCATCGACATCAGCGTGGACGGTGGTTCCGTCGCGGCCCACGGGGGTGCCGCGACGGACCGTACCTTTCGATTGGCGCCCGCGACACGCGAGCGGCACATCGCGTTCGTGACAGACACCGCACGGCTCCGGACCTTGGTGGGGGCCTTCGCCGACGACTGCCTGCGAGCGGTCCGCGCGGACGGACACGTCGTGGTGGATCTCGGCGGGCGCACCGACCCGGCCGCATGCGTCGCACTGGTTCGCGGCGAGCCGCTTGTCGGCGTCAGCGGGGTGGTGCTGCTCGGCGGCCCGGAGGTCGTCCCCCCGGTGGTCGTGGATTGCCTGCCGCCGAGTCTCCGCTCGAGCGTTGCGCAGACCACCGACGATCCGGACGCTTTTTACGTGTGGAGTGACGAGCCGTACGCCGATCGCGACGCCGATCTGGTCGCGGAGCTGCCCGTCAGTCGCGTGCTTGACGGAGGGGATGCCGGGCTGTTGCGCCGTCAACTCACGAGCACTCCCGCGGGTTTCTCGCCGCGCCGGCACGGACACCGCAATGTCAATCGTCCGTTTGCCGAACACATGTTCGCCCATGCCGGCGCCGGCCCGCAAACGCCGATGATGACCACACTCGCCGCAACCCCCGACACGATCGGCGCCGCCGCCGTTTCGGGTGACCTCGTTTACATCATGTTGCACGGTTCGGACAGCGACGGATCGCGGTTCTGGGGCGAGACCGACACGGGCGCCGGAATGCTCGCGTTGCGCACCGAGAATGTTGGAGAGGTCCCCGGCGCAACGGTGTTCACGGGGTGCTGTTGGGGCGCACTTGCCTGGTACCCAATCGCACGGGACGCGGGAGATGGCCGCAGCGTCAAGTCCCGCAAGCCCGACGGTTCGCTGGCAATGCGGTTCCTCGAGCGTGGCGCCCGCGCATTCATCGGCTGCACCGGGGCCCACTACTCTCCGGATCAGCCGCCCTACGAAACCGCGGGTGGCCCGATGCACCGGGCCTTTTGGCAGCACACCGCGGCCGGCAAGCCGCCGGCGCAGGCGATCTTCGACGCCAAGAAGGACTACGCACAGTGGATGGGGACGCAGCGGCAGACGGCCGAGAGCCGAGCGGTGTCGTACAAGATCCTTCGGCAATACACTTGTCTCGGACTTGGTTGGTGAACCGCGTTCAGGAGCCGGTCAATGGCACGCAAAGCAAAGAAACGGGCGGCGTCAAGCACCGCCAAGAAGTCGAGCAAGGCTTCGCCGAAGGCGGGCAAGGTCAAGATCACGAAAGCGAACAAGGCGAGTACAGTCGAGAACGCGCGTGGGCTGAGCGATTTCGTAATCGTGAAGCCGTCAGTCCCAAAGGGACCTCCTGCCAAGGTCTTCCAGACGCCCGACGTGTCACGAGTGAACGCGAAGTCGGGCTTGGACCACTCGATCGGCGATGACGAGATCAGCACCCAGCACGGGAAAATTGTGCGAGTACAGCGAAAGGGTTCAAACCGCGATCCTGTCGATGATCTGGGCGCTAAGGCGGTGTACCTCAACCCGCAGGGTCAGATCGAGTTTCGCCAAGGCTGACCCTTCCTCATCGCGCGTGCGGCGACACTCAGTGTCGGAACGGCCACGTGTTCAACGCACGGCGAGGCGCCACTTCGTCGCGGAGTGCTCCCCCGAGGCCCCACATCCGGCCAAGCGGCGTCCCACGCTACGACCGTCACTTTGCCGTGTACTGCCCGCGCTCGACCCGCTTGAACTTGCCGCTGTTGATCAGGGTCTGGTTCACGATCGTGCGGAAGTTCGCGGCCGAGGTGCGGTAGCCCGCGTCCTGCACCGCCTGGGTCGCGTCGGTCACGGACATGGTCCTGCCTGCGAGCACCTTGGCCAGCGCGTCCACCAGAGGCAGTTCGTTGCGGGGCCGGGTACGCCCGGTCGACCCGCGGCCACGCCCCATTCCACGCCCGCCGCCCGCCTCGACCCCCAGCGCCGCGATCTGGCTGTCCAGGTCGGCGAGCTTTGCCGCCAGCCGGTCCCGCTTGCGGACGAGCCGCCCGGCCATCCCTTGGCGGCGGCGCAGTTCGCTGTGAAGTTCGGCGACGGAGACACCGGACAGACCGGAACGGCGGGGACCACGCTTGGCCATGAGAAGGATCCTGGACCGTGATGTTGCGTGCGCGATGTGCGAGGCAGCATCCGGGCGACGGACTGTAGTCACGACGGCGATCATCTCAAGACGGCCTTGGGTTGCAACGCACATTGGGCGTGCTGGACACGGTCGCAACGTTCGTGGTACGACGCTGACCGAGTGGCCGGTCGATTCGGATGTGCCCGCCGAGAAACTCGTTGCCGAGTTCTCCGCCTGGTTCGCCCAGATCGAGCCCACGCTGGCCCCATGTCCCCGGCCTGGTTCGCTCGGCGTAGGGGTGGCGGGGCCAACGGCCGCCGCAGCGGCGGCTACGTTCGGCTCTCAAGGCGTAGCTCGCGGGCATACCTGCGAAGCCTTCCAGGCGCAGTCACGAGGAATCGCGGCGCTCGGAGCTGTCAACTTCCGCTTCGAGGGGAACACCGTCGGAGCGCGGCCGGCCTCAATCCTTGAAGCCGCCGCCTCCGAACATCCATCGGAGGCCCCCATGCGCTCGTTGCTGCCGCCAACGTTCACCGTCGTCGCGACCCTTGCCTGTCATGCGATCATCGCTCCGTACGCCTCGGCGGTGCCGTCGGCCACCGAAGACCGACGCCCCGACTGGCTCGTCGACGTCGGCCGGCCTCTTGACAGCCACCCGACGCGCCTGATCGTCAGGAGCAAACCCGGTGCGAGTCAGCGGGATATTGACGAGGCCTTCACGAGAGCCGGTGTCTTCCGGACCACGCGGGTTCTCGGGGGCGTTCCTGGATTGCGGATCGTGGAGTCGGACGCCGGAGGCGCGGCGCGAGCCGCGGCCGCACTCGCGGCTGATCCGAACATTCTCTACGTCGAGCGCGACTGGATCATCCCCCATGCAACGAGTGCCCGTACGCCCAACGACCCGAGCTTCCAGTGGCAGTGGGGGATGAACAACACGGGGCAGGACCTCACGCAGCAGGTCGGCGCCCCGTACGTCTGCCTCCCCGGATACGACATCAACGCCCCCGAGGCGTGGGACCATTGGACGGGGAGCACAGCGGTCCGCATCGCGGTGATCGATACCGGCGTGTTCTACACCCACCCCGACCTGGGCGCCAACGTCTGGGTCAACACGGGCGAGATCCCCAACAACCACATCGACGACGACCACAACGGCTATGTCGACGACGTTCGCGGATACGACTTCGTCGACAACGACGGCAACCCGATCCCCGACACCACAACGGGCGTTTCGCCCCACGGCACGCACTGTGCGGGCATTATCGGTGCGGTCGGCAATAACAGCCGCGGCGTGGCCGGGGTCAACTGGCGGGCGAGCATCGTGGCCCTGCGCGTCATCGATGAGAACAACAACCTGCCGATGAGCGCGGCCCTGGGCGCTTTCCAATACTGCCTGGACAACAACATCAAGCTCTCGAGCAACAGCTGGGGCTGGCTGGGAACGCCGCCCTCGCAGGCGCTCTTCGACATGCTCGGCGCGATGAACGGCGCGGGGCATCTCGCGGTGTTCGCCGCGGGCAATTCATGCTGGAACAACGAGGAGCCGGGGCCACGTCGCGCCACCCCGGCGTGCTACGAGCTGCCGAACGTGCTGAGTGTGAGCATGGCGGGCGGGGAAGGCGGGACGTTCTGGTGGACGAATGTCGCCCCTCACTCGGGCGACCTCGTCGCTCCCGGGCACAACGTCCTGAGCACGGTAGCGAACGGGCAGTACGCGTACTACTCCGGCACCTCGATGGCCGCCCCGCACGTGGCGGGCACGGCGGCGCTCATCTGGTCGCGGTTCCCGGGGTTATCGATGGCCCAGGTGCGGAATGTCCTCCTTCTCACCGCCCGGCCCGAGGAATCGCTCGTCGGCGTGTGCCGCACCCACGCCATGGTCGACGCCGGAACCGCGATGGCCTACCTCATGGCCGACCGCAATGGCAACGGCCAGCCCGACGGCGCGGATGTCTCGGGCGGCGGCTCGGCCGACATCGACGCGAACGGAATTCCCGACGAGGTCCAGACCGAGGACAACAACGCCAACGGCGTCCCGGACATCGTCGAATTCGGGAGCGGGCTCATCGGTGACTGCGACGGGAACGGTCGGATCGACACGCTCGAACGCGACTGCAACGCCAACGGCATCGCCGACATGTGCGAGATGCTCTCGGGCGAGATCGCCGACGACAACGACAACGGGATCCCCGACACCTGCGATATCGAGGACGGCCGCTCGCTCGACCTCAACGGCAACGGCGTCGTCGACGAGATCGAACCCGACTTCAACGCCAACGGCGTCCCCGACGACCTCGATATCGCGTCGGGGGCGAGCGCCGACTGCAACCACAACGGCGTCCCCGACGAGGCCGACCTCCACGGTGCTCCGCTCGTCCGCCAGGTGGTCACCACCCGCGGCGTATTCATCCGCAATCACCCGCTGTGCGCCCAGGTTCAGAACCCGGTCATCGACGTGTGGGACGACTTCACCGTCGAGCGGACCGTGACGCTCACCGGGGGGACGAGCCAGGTGCTCATGTGGTGGAACGGTCCCGACTCGCCCTCGGGTCTCGCCTTTAACGCCCGGATCGCCGACGCCCCCGCCGGAAACGTGCTGGCGGTGGGCTCCGGGCAGCTCGCGGCGGATCTGCACACCGTGGCGTTCACCTTCCCGGGCGCGCCGAGTGCCGTGACGCTGGCGCCGGGGACGTACTGGATCTGCGTCCAGATCAACGACTACTGCGGTTCGGGCGACTTCGGGATGTGGCTGAACGCCAACGTCGGGCAACCCAACGGCTCGGAGTGCTACGTCCACACGCCCACCAACTGGCTCGGCTACGGCACCGCTCCCGTTCCCGCGAGCACGGTGATGGGCAACCGCCCCGCGGACGTCGCCTTCACCCTCACTTACGACAACGATGTCGACAACGATGGCGTGCCGGACGACTGCGTGGGCACGCCGGCCTGCCCGGCCGACTGGAACGGTGACGGCGTGGTGAACTCCACCGACGTGAGCGACTTCATCAACGCCTGGTTCGAGGATCAATCCTCCGGCACACTCGTCGCCGACTGGGACCACAACGGCGTCGTGAACTCGACCGATGTGAGTGACTTCATCAACGCCTGGTTCGAGGACACCGCGTCGGGCTGCGGCGGCTGACGTTTCCCGACGACCCGAGGAACAGCCTTGATCGAGTCTTCGCGCCCCGTCGGCGACCTTCGCCGACGGGGCGTTTTCATGCGCGCCGGCGCCCGCCCCGCCAACCGCCGCCATGCGGGGCGGGGATTGCGGTATTCTGGTGGTCACCGCACCGCGAGCGACGCCCATGCCCGAAGACCCCATCACGCTCCTGCTTCACAGAGCCCGGCAAGGCACCCCAGGCGCCGCCGATGAGCTCTTGCCCGTGGTCTACGAGCACCTGCGGCGGATGGCGCAGGTGAACATGAACCACGAGCGCCCCGGGCACACGCTCGAGGCCACAGCCCTCGTCCACGAGGCGTACCTGAAGCTCGTCGGACCCGGCGAGGTCGACTGGGCCGACCGGAACCACTTCTTTGCCGCGGCGGCGCAGGCCATGCGCCGGATTCTCGTCGACCATGCCAGGGCCCGCAAAGCCGCCAAGCGGGGCGGCGGGGACGCCGACGCCAAGGTCGAGCGGGCGCGGGCGGTGGCGGGGTCGCTGGCGGAACTTGCGGCGCAGGACGATCCCGAAGAAATCCTGGCGCTCGACGCGGCGCTGGCTCGCTTGGAGCGGGAGGAGCCCGACGTCGCTTCGGTTGTTCGGCTGCGGTTCTTCGCGGGGCTGACGGGCGAGCAGGCGGCGTTGGCGCTGGGTGTGTCGCCCCGCCAGGTCGATCGGCTGTGGTCGTACGCCCGGGCGGTGCTGTTCCGTTCGGTTGCTGACCGGGGGTCGTGATCGAAGGGATTGACTCCGTGGATCGGGCCGGGATCAGAGAGGTGTTCATCGCGGCGCTCGACCTGCCGGAGGCCGAGCGGGCGGCGTTCGTCTCTGACCGGTGCGGGCACGACGCCGCGGCGGGCGCGGAGGTGCTGGCGCTGCTGCGGGCCCTGGGAGAGGCGGGGGATTACCTTGCGCAACCGACCTCCGGGGAGCGCGTCGCCGGCACGGCGGCCTTGGATCGGTCCGAGGTCGGGCAGGTCATCGGGGCGTACACGCTCATCGAGCGTTTGGGGGAAGGCGGTTTCGGCACGGTGTATCTGGCCGAGCAGAGCGCCCCGGTGCGGCGGCGCGTCGCCCTCAAGATCCTCAAGCCCGGCATGGATTCGCACCAGGTCGTGGCCCGCTTCGAGAGCGAGCGCCAGGCGCTGGCGCTGATGGACCACCCGAACATCGCCCGCGTCTTCGACGCGGGGGAGACGCCGACGGGCCGGCCGTACTTCGTGATGGAACTCGTCCGCGGCGTGCCGATCACGCGGTACTGCGACGACGCTCGACTCGCGCTCCGCGACCGGCTGGCGCTCTTCACGCAGGTGTGCCGCGCCATCGCGCACGCCCACCAGAAGGGGATCATCCACCGCGACATCAAGCCCGGCAACGTGCTTGTCACCGAGCACGACGGCCAGCCGGTGCCCAAGGTCATCGACTTCGGCATCGCCAAGGCGATCGGCACTTCCCTGGGAGACCGCGCCGCCGTCACCGGCTTCTTCCAGATGCTCGGAACTCCGGCGTACATGAGCCCGGAGCAGTCGGGGCCCGCCGGCGACGACATCGACACCCGGTCGGACGTGTACTCACTGGGCGTGCTGCTGTACGAACTGCTGGCGGGCACGACGCCCTTCGACCCCGGCATGCTCCAGGAAGCGGCGCTCGTCGAGGTCCAGCGGATGATCCGCGAGGTCGAGCCGCCGCGTCCGAGCACGCGCCTGAGCACGCTCGGGGACCGCCTCGTCACGGTCGCGGGGCAGCGCGGCGTCGACCCCTCGGCGCTGCAGCGGGCCGTCCGCGGCGAGATGGACTGGGTGGTCATGCGCGCGATCGAGAAGGACCGGCGGCGGCGCTACGACTCGGCGGCCGCACTGGCCACCGATATCGAGCGGTACCTCTCCGATCGTCCCGTGGAAGCGGCCCCTCCCACGGCGTGGTACCGGGCCCGCAAGTTCATCCGGCGCAACCGCGGGGCCGTCTTCGCGGGGAGTTTGCTGCTGGCGGCCCTCGCCGCGGGCGCGGTGGTGTCCACGGTGGGATTCCTCGCCGCCCGCAGCGAGCGCGACGCGAAGGACGTGGCCCTGGGAGAGGCCCTTCTCGCCGGGCGCGCGGCCGACGCGGCCCGGGCGGTTGAGGCCGAGGCGCGGGCACGCGAGCGGACGCAGCGCGACCGGGCCGAGTCGCTGCTGCGATTCTCCGATTCCATTCTCGGCAGCGCCGACCCGGACGTGACCCTCAGCGGGGCAACCACGACGCGCGAGATGCTCGACCGGGCGGGACGCGACGTCGAGGCGTTCTTCGCCGGCCAGCCGGAAGAAGAGATCCTCATGCGCGGGCGCATCGGGCGGGCGTACGTCTCCATCGGCGACTACGCCAGCGCTGATCATCACTTCCGGCGCGTCGGCGAGCTTCTGGACGCCGACCCCGACCCGCGGAACGACTCCGCGGACCGAATGGCGGTCGCGTTCTGGGCGGCGTGGGTGAGCGGCGCGGTGGTCGAGCCCACCGCCGTGCACGCCTGGCGCCGCGCGGAGGAAATGGGCATGAGGCTTCTCCGCGCCCACCACCCCCCCGTCGCCGATGCGCTCGAACGGCTACACGCCGCGTTCGGAGTCGCGGGCATGAGGTTTGATCGCAAGGTCTGCGACCCGCTCTACAAGGAGGCCTTGGAGATCGCCGAGCGCGAACTCCCTCCGGGCGATCCGCTGGTTCCGGCCGCGATCATTTCGCTCTGGAGGCGGCTAGGCGATATCTCAAATCCGACGTACTCGCTGACGTTCAAGCCGGACTACGACGCCGCGTACGAATACCTGCGGGGGCTTGAGCATTTCGCGCTCAAGCACGTGAAACCAACGAACGCCCTCATCGTCGCGATTCGCATGGCGCAGCTCGACAACCTCGACGGCGCCGAACGCTGCGCCGAGGCGATCGAGGTCTCGGGAATGTGGGCCGAGTCATGCGAGTCGCTTCTGGGAGAAGATCACTGGCTCTACCGCTACGCGCGGTCCCGCGACATCGCGTTCCGCGTGTACCGCGAGATGCCGAACGTTCCCGCCGATCTCTCCGCCGAAGCTCTGTCGCGGTACGCACAAGCCATCGACGCCATGCGCGCCCAGTGCGGCCTCGAAACCGGGCCGGCGCTCCACACGCTCCGGCGATACGTCGCCCTGCGTGAGAGGACGCTGGGACGAATTCCCGAAGACGACCCGCGCCGCGACGAAATGGCGGCCGCCGCGGCCCGCGTGCGCTCTCCGCTTAGCCCGGAGCGCGTCCTGATGTGCATACGTACCGATCAGCAAGCGCTCCACGACGCGACGAGCAGGCTCCTTCAGACACTCTCGCGCCCGGACCGCGGCGAACCGGCGGCTCCGGCCGCCGAATGCGACCAGGCGATCGAAGAGTTCTTCGCCGTTCGCAGCCAGTCCGGTATCGTCGGCACTCCACGCGACCGCGCGATCGCACGCGTCGTGCAGTACCAAGCCTGGGTCGCCGGTCACAAGGGCGGCCCCTCGCCAGAGCAGCACCTCCGCCTGTTCCAGTACGTCGAAGAGGCGTTCCGTCCCGTCAAGGACGAAGACCCGTCGCACTATTGGTGGGCCGTGCACTGGGCGGGCGTGATGTACGAGCGTCTGGGCCAGGACGACCGCGCCGAAGAGATGTACCGCGCCACATCGCAGCACTGGCCGATGAACCCGGGCGCGGCCAATGTCGCCCTCTCCCGGGTTCTTCGCCGTCGCGGCGCCGCCCGCGAAGCCGCCGACACCGCCAGAGCGGGCCTCGAGTGGCTCCTTCCCCTCGCCGGCATCGATTACCCCGACACGCAAGATGCCATCATCGCGTGGATCGACGCGTGCGACGCTCTGAACGATCCTCGTCAGCCCATGGAGTGGATCTACCGACAAGTGCTCGACGACGCCGACGCGCCGACGATGCTCCCGGAGCGCGTCGCGTATCGCATACTGCTGGCGATGCGTGCCCCGAACGTCCCTTCCCCAGTCATCGCCGCTGCACGCAACTCGCTGGACCGTCTCCTGCCCGAGAATCCAGCGTCGGCACAGCTCGCCGTGGCCGCGGGCATGGCGGCGCTGCGGTCGAGCGACTTCGACGCGGCGGTTGAGCGCCTGTCGCGAGGGATATCGCTGGCGCCATCGGACGAGGGGTGGCTCGTGTCGGTAGCGCAGGCCGGAACTTGCCTTGCGCGGGCCCGCGCCGGGCACCCCGAGGCCGCCCGCGCGGCGCTCGCCGAGGCCCGGGCCCACGCGGACGGGAAGCCCGGCCCGGTACAGCGGGCCCTGCTCCAGGAATGCGATGCCGCCCTGGGGGTCTCCGGTCCGGACGCGCCGGCGGAACCCTCCCCCCGCTGAAGAATTCCTGGCGCTCGATCCGCGCCGATCCCGCTTCCGCCTCGGACGGCAATAACGCCGATCCGGGAGGCTCAATCATGAAGCGGACCATGTTCACACTCTCGACCCTCGTCGTCGCCGCCCTGTGCGGCGGTTCGCTCTCCCAAGCCCAGCCGGAGGATCCCTGCGGACCACGCCAGATCGACCTGCCGTCGAGCAACCGCCCCTGGGTTACCCACATCGTCGAGTGGGACCCCGACGCCGACGGCCCTCAGCGCCCTCTGCTGGTCTACGGCTCACCAGCCAGCGAGGGGTACGTCCCGAACTACCTCGTCGCCTGGGACGGCGTCAACGACGTTCCGCTCGGCGACGCCGTGTGGAACTACGTGTACGCCGTCGGTGTCTGGCAGGGCAGGCTCGCCGTCGCGGGCAACGTGAGTCTGCCCGGGCAGGACCCCGTCCTCAGCATCGCCACCTTTGACGGCGCCGCGTGGCAGGTGGTCGGACCACCCTCGGCCCAGGCGTGGGCGACCGGACTGTGGGACTTCCGTGGGGACCTCGTCGCCACGGGGTGGTTTGGGGATGGGGACGGCAACTTCGTGAGCGGCATCATGCGCTTCGACGGCTCGGTCTGGGAACCGCTCGGCGGCGGCACCAACGGCGAGGTCGGCTGCGCCTGCATGCTCGGGGACGAGCTCGTCGTCAGCGGCTTGTTCAACAGCGCGGGCGGCGTGGAGACCGGCTCGCTCGCGGCGTGGAACGGCAAGACGTGGCGCCCCGTCGCCGATCCCGCGACCCCCGGTACGTGGGCCCTCGCGGCGGTCGACGGTGTGCTGTACGTCGCGGCGCAAGACGATGAGATGCAGACGAGTTACGTCCGGCGTTGGGACGGGACGGCGTGGACGGACATGCCGCTCCCCGACGAGATCACGGGGTATTCGCCAGCGCAAATGCTCGCTGCCAACGGCGAGCTGTATGTCACTGCGCTCTTCTACTGCCAAGGCGGTGGTGGCGGCGGCTTTCCCGGCGGACCCCTTTGCTACCCGGTCCCCCCCGTGCTCCTCCGGTGGACCGGCGCCGGATGGCAGTCGCAGGACACCCCTTGGACGGTTGAGTGGTACACCGCCCTAGGCGCTTACGGCTCCGAGATCGTCCTCGGGAGGCGCGGCGATCGCCGATATCCGTGGGTGATGCCCAGTGTCGGCCGGCTCCTGCCCTCCGGCACGCCGTGGTTCGTCGACCAGCCGCGCGACGCCGCGCTCGAACCCGGCGCGACGGTGCACGTCACCGCCGCGACCGTCACCGGCTACGACGCCGACGGCCCGATCTCGTTCCAGTGGCAGCGCAACGGCGAGCCGATCGTTAACGGCGCCGGCGGCGCGTCCCCGGGCGGCGGGACCGTCTCGAACGCCTCCGGAGTGTTCGACACGTCCTTCAGCACGACGCTCACCATCACGAACGCGGCTCCCTCCGACGCGGGCGAGTACCGCTGCGTCATGACGAACTCGTGCGGCACCGTCGAGAGCGCCCCCGCCCGGCTGGCCACCGGCACGACGTGCCGCGCCGACTTCAACGCCGACGGCGTGGTCAACTCGACCGACGTCAGCGACTTCATCAACGCGTGGTTCGAGGACCAAGAGGCCGGAACGCTCACCACCGACTGGGACCGCAACGGCGTCGTGAACTCGACCGACGTCAGCGGGTTCATCAACGCCTGGTTCGAAGCGGTCGCGAGTGGATGTGGTTGACGCTGGGCGGGCATCCCCGACCGTGAACGTCATCGGCCCCTCCAGGTTGCACACGCGGCACGCGGGCCGCTCCGCCGTCGTCTTCTCAAGCCTGATCAGCCTGCTGCGGATCCTGCTCATCGCTGGTCAGCTCCCGGGCGCGTGAGTCCGCCACGATGCCCGGTCGTTGTACGGTCCGCCGGTGTTGCCCCTGATGAAGTCGAAGGTGATCGGGCCGCCGAGGGTGGGTGCCGGTTTCCGCTCTCAAAGTGCGGCCGTGCTGCAAGGTTTCCGTCGCTCGCGCCAAGTCACCAAGGGGGGGCTGGAAGACGGAGAACCCGATGAAACCGCGTCTCGCTTGTGATGTCCTTGCGGCGTGCCGCTCCGGCGTGCGGCCGCGTCGCGTCGGCGTGTTCAGCTTGGTGGCCGCGGTGACGATGAGCGTCCCGGCCGTTGCCAACGCGCAGGAGGGGCCGTCTCCTTCGGTGCGTCTCTCCGAGATCATCTCCGACGGCGTGCTCGGGGCGGACACCAACACCGTTGTGACCGTCAACTTCACCGACTCTGGACCTGTCCGCGGCATCCGCCTTACGGGCATCCTGCTCCGCACCTCCGCCTCGGGGACGCTCGCCGAGGCCCGGGTAGAGATCACGGTGCCGGACGGCCGGCGGTTCGAGGTCGCCCCGGCGGCGAAGGCCGGCGACGCGGGGAGATGGTCGTTCTTCGATGTCTACTTTGAGCTCCCGATCGATGAACCCACCGGACAGGGGGAGTGGACGCTGAGGTTCTTCGAGGAGCGCGACGACCCGGACGCCGACGCGATCTGGGAGTCTTTCGCGCTGGCGCTCGACCCCGGCCCCCGGCCCCCCGACGTGCCGGAGAACGACTCCTTTACCGCGCCGCGCCCGCTGGCGTTCGATTCGGGCGAGGAGGTCCGCGCGGCGTTCACGACCGTCAACGCCTCGACGGAATTCATCGGCACCGACTGCGGGGGCACCACCGTCATCCCCCAGAACGACGTCTGGTTCCTTTTGACGAGCAAAGTGACCCAAACGGTCACCCTGTCGCTCTGCAACTCCGTGAGCTTTGACGCGTCGATGATCGTGTGGAACGAGTCGTTCGACCCGGTCGCCTGCGACGACGACGGCTGCGGGGTCGCGGGTGGGCCGCCGCTGCTGTCGTTCGAGGCCGAAGCCGGTCAGTCGTACCGAATCCAGATCGGCTCTGCGCTGGCGAGCGGGGGGGAACAGGGCACGGGCGAACTGCTCGTGTCCAGCTCAACGGCGTGCGTGATCGGCACCGGGGGCGGCTACAGGCCCGGTCACGTGTGGGCGGGAGGGTCGAGTGATTTTTGCAACGATGTCCAGAGGCGCGATGCACTCTCGATCTCGTCGCAGAGCACCGGGTACCAGAGCCGGTACCGTCGGCAACTTGCGTACTGGAGGCGCGGGACGTGCGGGAACGATTCCCGGTATGACCATGTCGTCTACGACTCCATCTTCTGGGTCGCTGTCGCGCCGAACCAGCCGTGGCAGGTGGCCGTGAGCACGCAGCGCAACGGCTGGGTTACCGTGCGGGACAACACGTTCAACGCTTCAACCATCACGCTGAACCCGGTGACGGGATGGGTGAGTTCGTTCATCCCGTCCGGGAGCGGGTACGTCCCCGGCAACGCTGCGATCGTGCAGGGCAGTCTGGACGCGGGCGTGTTCTTCCAAGACAGCGAGGGCAACCAGGATTGCCGCGACTGGCAGCAGCAGGCGTCGGGGAACGCCGTGATCCAGGGCGTGGGCCCGCAATCGGTGCACCTGAACTTCGCTTGGAGCGCCATCATCAACGCGGGGGATCTCAGCGGAATCCGTCTCGGGTTTGCCGGTACCATCTTCCCGTACAACGACGTCGCAGGGTACCCCGGTTGCAACGGGCGCGATTCCAACAACGACGGGCACATCGTGACGGTGACGTGCCTCCCGCCGCCCGCGAACGACGCCTGCGGTTCGTGCGAGACGGTTCAGCTTGGCGGCACCGTCACCGGCACGAATGTGGGCGCGAGCACCGAGGGGTCCGCCGGCTGCGCCCCCACCGGTGCCGACGTGTTCTACTGCCTCTCGAGCGGCTGCGGCGGGTCGATCACGCTCGACACGTGCGGCTCGAACTTCGACACCGTGCTCTCGGTCCACACTGGCTGCCCCGCCACCCCCGGCAACGAGGTGGCGTGCTGGGACGACGCGTGCGGCTTGCAATCGGTGCTGTCCTTCACCGCGGCGCCGAACACGACGTACTACGTCCGCGTCGCGGGGTACGCCGGGGCCGTCGGCAGCATCGTGCTCAACGTCTCGGCGCCGGCAGGGCCCGGCAACGACCACCTGGCCGGCGCCACGCCGGTCAGCGAGGGCGTCCATCCCTACACCCTCGCCTGCGCCGACCTCGACTCGCTCCCGGGCAACCCCCCCAGCGACTGCGGGCAGTCGCAGCCGGCCCGCAACGTCTGGTTCCGCTACTTCCCCTCGGGGTGTGGCGTCGCGACCATCTCGAACTGCGGCCTCACCAACGCCTCGGACACGGTCATCTACGCCTGCGACAGCTTCGGCAGCGTCATCCTCGCCTGCATGGACAGCGGCTACCAGTACTGCGGCAGCGGCGGCGAGACATTCTTCAGCTTCCCGGTCCAGGGCGGAACCAGCTATCTCATCAGCGTCGCCGACAGCGCCGGCGGCTCGTGGCCCCACTCGGGCTCGCTCAGCATCACCCGTACCTCGCCCGGCGCGCCGGCGAACAACGAGTGCGCCGGGGCCCAGCCCATTGTGCTTGGCGTTCCCACGCCCTTCGACACTACGTGCGCAACCAGCAGCACCGGCTTCCCGCAGGGTTGCGCCACCAGCGCCAACGACGTCTGGTTCAAATACACCGCCCTCTGCGGCGGCACCGTGGAGGCGAGCACCTGCGGCCAGGTCGGCTTCCAGACCGTCCTGAACGCGTACGCAATCGGGTGCTCCGGGACGCAGGTCGGCTGCGCGCTCTCCAACTGCACGGGCACGGGCACCAGGATGCAGTTCCCCGTCATCGCCGGGTTCACGTACTACATCCTCGTCGAAGGCGCCACGCCCGCCGACTTCGGTCCCGGCACGCTCACGCTCACCCAGGTCGCGTACTCCGGCTTCCCGCCGTCCAACGACGAGTGCGTCAATGCCATCCCCGTCGGCGTCGGCGTGCACCCGTTCGACACCACCTGCGCCACGAACACGGCGTTCCCGTGGTGGTGCGGCGGCGGCGGACCCGATGTGTGGTACCGATACACCTCTCCGTCGTCGATCGGCTTCGCGTCGATTTCCCTCTGCGGTCAGGCGGCCTTCGACACCACCGTGAGCGTGCGCACAAGCTGCGGGGTGAATCTCCCGGTGGTGATGTGCGACGATGATGCCTGCGGAACGGCGCAGAGTCTTGCGATCTTCACGACCAACCCCAACACCACCTACTTCTTCTCCATTGACGGGTACAGCGCTCTCGACTACGGAGCGGGGACGTTCACGCTCAGTTGGGTCAGAAAGCGGTGCCAGGCCGACTTCGACAACAACGACGTCGTGAACTCCACGGACGTGAGCGGCTTCATCAACGCCTGGTTCGAGGACCTCGCCGCCGGGAGCGCCGTGACGGACTACGACGGCAACGGCGTCGTCAACTCCACGGACGTCAGCACCTTCATCAACGCCTACTTTGACGCCCCGGCCGACTGCACCTGATGTCTCCCCAACGCATTGCCTGCGCAGCGTGGTCCGCGCCGATCGGCGCGGACCACGCTGTTTCTTTACAAAGCGCAACGCCATGGTCCGCTTGCATTTGCAATCGCTTGAGCCCGCGGTCGGCGCAGACCGCCCGGCGACGAGCGCACTTGAGGTACACTGTGCCGCGCGCGACAGGAGCGGCATTTCTCGCACGACGTTCGCCGCACACTCGAGGTTCTGCGGTGTCATCGGCGGACTGCACCTTTGCGACCCGCACCACGACCAAGCTCCTTGATGCCCTGCGCGACCACGACAATGAGCCGGTCTGGGCGCACGTCGACGCCCGCTACCGCCCGGTGATCGCCGCCCTCGCCCGGCGGCTGGGCCTCAACGCGAGCGACGCCGAGGAGCACTTTTTCAAGGAGGGGTATCCGCCCAAGTACGCTCTACGCCAGATACTCGTTCACGACTTGGAGATCGCGCGTCACCAAGCCGGAGAAATAGGCCGCGAGCGTTAGGTGCGCGGCTACGTATTTGTCGCGAAACGTAGCCGGAAGTGCCTTGCACGATGTCGCGGGCCAGCGTAACTCCTCACCAAGAGTGCGGGGGTGAGGAGGCCGCCATGTCAGCCAGACAACATCCGATCCTCTTCTTCGGCTCCATACACACGATGCGACAAAGAGCCGAGAGTGATGCCGACATGCTCAGTCCAGAAGCCCTGATCTCCCGCGGGATCCCTACACCTTGATCGCGTAGGCGGCGACCTTGAACGCGGCTTCGGCGAACAGGGTGTTCTCTTTGTGGCTTCGCAGCGTGCTCCCGCTGA